>OUNO010000544.1_pt1 | contig 47949 bp, 38 predicted proteins | sample 1779811 | NCBI WGS metagenome assembly OUNO01 (sample SAMEA3914804, study PRJEB12502) | metagenome | biome: forest; material: soil | place: Canada | collected 2010-06-25 | depth 0.3 m
CCGGCGGCGGGACGGGCACCGTCCGCGTGATCGTGATCGACACCAGTCCCGACGTCGGCACGGTGCAGCTCGCGTGGCTGCGGAGCGAGCTCGCGGGCGCCAAGGCCGCCAAGACGCCCGCCATCGTCGTCGGCAATGCCGACCTCGCAGGCCAGATCGCCGCCGGCGACGCGGCCGCCAAGGAAGTGGCGCGCGTGCTGCTCGGCGAAGGCAACCCGCAGGGCGCGTGGGCCTCGGCGTACTTCTTCGACTCGCCCGAACGCAACGTCTCGATCCCGCTGCAGGTGGGAGCGGCAACGATCCCGACGTTCGGCTCGGGCACGCTCGGGTACATCCGCTCGAACGCCGAGAGCAGCGGCTCGTTCCTCGGCGCCAGCGGCTTCCTGCTCGGGCAGGTCGACGCCGCGTCTCGCAATGCCGCGACGAACGTCGCGACCGTGAAGGCCGAACTGATCCCCAACATTGAAGAACTCGCCCTCGAAGCCAAGGACGGGACGCTGCTGCACCGGAGCAGCGCGGCCCTGTTCGCCGCGCTCGCACGGCGCCCGCGCGCGGGCAACCGCTCGGCGAACGGGATCGCGACTCTCGAAACCGATCCCTATATCCCCATCCCGTCCAACTGTGTTGGACCGTCGTGCGCCACGGGGATCTTCCCCAAGTACGCGTTCTCCTCCTCACGCCCGGACATCGGCGACTTCGTCGCCCAGAACCTCGCCTCATCCGACCCGAGGGCCGTGCTGCTGGGGTCTGAAGGGACCCCGATAGCCGACCCGACCTCCGAACTCTTCTGCGCCTACAACTCGGGCACGACGATCGTAACGATCAGCGCCGGCGGCCTCTCCTCGTCGCTGCCGGTGACCGTCCAGGCGGGCAGCGTGCGCAGGCCCTGCGGCACGACTCCGCTGAAGGAACTCCCGCCGCCCGGCCAGCAGGCCTCGGTCCCGCCGCCGGCACCCGCTCCGACGCCGGCCGGGACGGCCCCGACGTCCTCCGCGCTGCCGCCGATCGTGCCGGTCCCGGCGCCACCCGTCGCCGCGCCGCCCGCGCCGAGGCCGCCGCCCATCGTCCATCCCTTCCTGCTGGCCGCGGCTCCGTCCGGCGCGGTGCTCGGCGTGGTCCCGCCGCCGCTGCCGACGCCCGCGCGCCCCACTCCGCCGAGCGGCACCTCGGCGGTGACCTCGCCGGTCGAGGCGCCCGAGCGCGAAGAAGAGGAGGAGGGGGCGACCGAGTCGGTCTCCAACCAGGCGGTGGCCTACCGCTCCCATGAACACGAGCCGGCGCCCGCCTACATCCTCGGGTTGATCGTGCTCGCGGCCTTCGCCGGCGCGTCGGTCCGGCGGCGCCCGCGACGCGATCGGCGCCAGGTCAGACTCGCGCGCGCAACCGTCTCCAGCCGCCAGGTTCAGGGGCGCGACCGGTACCGGCGCCACTAGAAGACACCGGTTCTTCACATCAGTTTCACCGATTCGCAACGACCGCCGAGCGCGCTCTGGGGATGCTGTGAGCTGCGCCGCGCGGGCGAGCATTCCGAGCGCGGCGCAGGTCAGTCGGCGCAGCCGCCAGGGATGTCATGCGGCCCCAATCCAAAGACAAACGCGACAGATAGGACACGATGTTCACGATCCGCGGTCTTCGACGGTGCACGACGGCAGTCCCGGCGATTCTCGCCCTTGCGCTCCTTGCAGGTGTCCCCTCAGCCGGGGCCGTGGGCTATGGCGAACTGACGCACTTCGGCTCCAAAGGAACCGGTCACGTGCAGTTCACCGAGCACGGACCGCAGGCCGTCGCGTTCGGCGCCGACCCGACCGACAAAAGCCTATACGTCGCCGATGAGCCCGAAGAACACGTGTTCCGGATCCAGAAGCTGAGCTACACGGGCGAATACGAGGCCGCGGTATCGCTGAAAGTCAAAGGCGCCGGCCTCGAACCCGAAAGCGGTCTGGAGGGCGTCGCGGTCGATCCTGTCGAAGGCCGCATCTACGTCCTCGCCGTCCAGTCCCGCGGGGATGAAGAACACGCGATCGTGGACCCCGAAACGCTCGCCGCTGGCGCGATCTACGCGTTCTCGACCACTCCCAAAGAAGGCAAACTCGAACCCGCGGTGGGCACGAAAGAAGGGGGCCTGCTGGCAAGCGCCGCGGTCCTGCACGCCCAGTCCAAAGAACTCGGGCAGGCGCTGCTCGAACCGAGCGGGATCGCCGTCGACGTGACGACCCACGACATCATCCTGATGGGCAGCGAAGACGAGGGCGAAGGCAAAGAACCGTCCAAGCGCATAGCGCTCGAGCGCGTCAGCTCCAAAGGCGTGCTCGGCGCGCGTTGGTCGGACAGCGCCCCCGAAGCGTTCTTCGCCTCGGAAGAAGCGAACTCGCCGGCCGTCAGCAGCGAAGGCAAGGTGTTCGTCCTCGGTGAAGTCGAAGGCGCTGAACACCCTGAACAGATCGACGAAATCCCGGCCAGCTTCTCCTCCGCGACGAAACCCAAAGCGCTCGTCGCGTTCGACTCCGGTGCGAACGAACTCGTGACGTTCCCGGGCGAACCGAGGCCGCTCCAGGGCGGCGGCATGTCGATCGCGCCCGACGGAACGATCTACGTGTACGCCAAGATCCACCAGGAAAGCAGCGGCAAAACCGTCCCCGACCCGGGAGCGCTCGCCTTCAGCGGCGGCGGCGTCGAGCTCGGCTGGACCGGAGGACAGAGCACCCAGCTCGGCCTCGGGCACTGCGTCGTCAGCTTCCTCGGACACCCAACCGTCGCGGCCGGCGGTGAACAGCGCGTGTTCATGTTCGACTCCAACCCCGAAGCACCCAGCGTCATCTCGTTCGGCCCGGGCGGCACCGGATGCCCGGTGGCAAAATCGAGCGCCATCGCAGCCACCGTGCTCGGCTCGCCCGTTGAAGGCAGCGTCAAGCCGGGGGCCGAAGTCAAGTTCGCGTCCACCGTCACCGAGGCCAACGCGCTGAGCGTCAAGTGGGCCTTCGGCGACGGCACCGAACTCGAAACCGGCAACAGGCACCAGACGCCGGAAGCCGGCCACGCCTATTCGGCCGAAGGTGAATACAAAGTGAAGGAGACCATCCAGGCCGACAACCTCAACACGCCGGAACTGGTGCAGGAAAGGACGATCGTCGTCAAATCGAGCGTGCCGATCGCCAAATTCACGACCGAAACGGTCACGGTCGGACAGCCGAGCACGTTCAACGCCAAAGCCTCGACTGGCTCGGAAAAATCGGCGGTCACCCAGTACAAATGGGACTTCGGCGACGGCAGCGCGCTTGTCGTGACGGCCGAAGCGACCGTCACGCACACCTACGCTTCCTCCGGTGAATACAAAGTCAAGCTGATCGTCGAAGACGCCCTCAAACACGTGAGCACACCGGCGGAACAGGTGGCGCTCGTGCTGGCCAAAGAAGAACCGCCGGTGAGCAAAGAAAAAGAAACGGCTCCCGCGGCCAACACGATATCGACGCCGACGACGCCGCCCCCGCCGCCGCCGAGCGGGGGCGTCCTCGCCTTCCGCGCGAGCCTGTTGGGCACCTCGCTGCTCGTGAGCAAGGCGGGCGCGTTCGGCCTCAAGGTCGACTGCGCCGGGCAGAGCGTGTGCATCGGCACCATCAAGCTGCAGACGATGGCGAAGAAAAAGAAGTCGATCGTCACGCTCGCCTCCGGCTCCTTCAGCCTCGCCGGCGGACAGGTCCGGACGCTCGCCCTGCACCTGTCGTCCAAGGGCAAGGCGCTGCTCGCCCGCAGCCACTCGCTCAAGGCCAAGGTAACCCTCATCGCCCGCGACTCGCAGAGCGCGAGCCACACGATGACGTTCACGGTGACTCTGCGCAAGAAGGGCCACTAGGCCGACCGCCAGGCCGACCACCAGGCCGTTCGCACCCGCCGTGAAGGCGGTGTGAAAGCGATGTTTCTCGGGCGAAATGTGAAGAACCTGGTTGATAACCACCGGACGGCGAGCCGGTGGCAGATTCGTGGGTGGGGGGCAAGCTCTCCCCGAACACAGCAATGGAACGCTGTCAACCAGGAGGTTCGCAAGCAATGTCGCATTTCTCCGCGCGCCGGCTCGTGCCGTCGTGCATCATCGCCGCAGCAGGCGTTGCCGCGCTCGTAGCACCGGGTGCCGCCAGCGCAACGGTCGGCACGCAGTGCTCGGGCTCGAACATCGGCGGGCAGGGCTCGTCACTGCAGAAGCTCGCGCAGGAACTGTGGGTGCCGAACTTCAACACCTCAGCAGAGAAACACGCCTGTAACGGCACGCAGGGGACCAAAGGCACGCCGACGGTCGCCTACAACCCGAGCGGCAGCGGCGCCGGCCTGAAATCGTGGGGCGTCGGCAAAATCGAACACAAATACGGCGCGACCAACGCGTTCGTCGGCACCGACGAAGCACCGAACCCGACGGCCAAAGCCGAAATCGAAGAAAACGAGACGACGCTGACGCCGAAAGCGCTCCTCACGATTCCGGTGCTTCAGGCGGCGATCGCCGTGATCGTGCATCTCCCGGCCAACTGCCTCGCGACGAGCACGTCGAACAAAGGCCGCCTCGTCCTCAACAACACGACGCTCGAGGCGATCTGGCGCGGGACGATCACCAAATGGAGTGAAATCACCGACAACGGCGACAAACTCACGGGCACCGGCTGCACCCCCGCGACGGCGATCACGCACGTCGTGCGTCTCGACGGCTCGGGCACCAGCCACGTCCTCAAGAAGTACCTCGGCCTGATCAACAAATCGACGTCCTTCCCGACGACCAACCTCAAAGGCGAATCGGTCGGCAACAAGACATGGGACGAAATCGCCGAAGGTCCGGAAAACACGGGTTGGCCGACGGCTGACGCCGTCGTCCGTCCCGAAAAAACCGGTGGCGGCGCCGTTGTGGCGAAGGTAGCCGAAACGGCCGGCTCGATCGCGTACGCGAACCTCGCGGACGCCCGCGCCAACGCCTCGTTCATCCCGCCGACAGGTGGCCCGAACAAGGCGACGTTCTGGACGCCGATCCAGAACAAAGCCGGCGAAACGATCACCTACGCCGACCCCGCGTCGAACAAAGAGGTCGCGCTGACGAAGGAAGCCAACTGCGCGAAAACCGAATACACCAACGGGGAAGTGGCATTCCCGCCGGCCAACGTGCAGGAAAGCTGGAGTGAAATCACCACCAAGACCGAAGAGCCGCACTACCCGATCTGCGGGCTGACGTTCGACCTCGCGTTCGTCAAGTACAGCGCGTTCGAAGGCACGAGCCTCGAAGAGGCCACGACCACGAACAACTACCTCCAGTACGTGCTTGACACCATCAAAGAAAAAGAAGGCAACAAAGTCAACGGTGGCCAGGCATTGATCAAAAACCACGACTACGAGCCGCTCACCGGCACCGTGCTCAAAGAGGCGCAGAAAGGCGCGGCTCTAGCAGGGTTCTAGCTCGCCAAAGTCTCGCGTCGGGGCTCGACGCAGAGCGAGCAGACGCGGCATGCCTCAGGAATGAGGTCCTCAGGGATGAGGCATGCCGGCAGCGGGCGGGCCGCTCCAGGGATGGGGCGGCCCGGTCGTGACCTGGTCGGAGACGACTAGGAGCCGGCTGCGCAGCTGGTCCGGCGCGGCCGCGCCCGGGATGGGCGGGTGCTCGCCGCCGCCAGCCGCGAGGAGCCGGCGTGAAGCGGGGCATCCTGCCAGCGGGCGCGTTGATGGAGAACGATCCGCTCGTGCACGGGCGCGCTGGCGCGCGTGAGGGCTTCGTCGCCGCGGGCGGCCATACGGCACGCGACCACGACGAGTGTCGCGATCGTGAGCCACGCGATGGGGATGAGGGCGAAGAGCATGATCTCGATTGTCCTCGGCCACGAGCGTGAGCCCTTGGCCTGCTCTGCCTATCGGTGCTCCCCGCCCAGGACTTGAGCGTGGGGAAAGGCGTGTAGAACACGCGTCGAGATGCCGGTCGTCCCGCGCCGAGCGCTCATCCATCGGCCGCCGTCGGGCAGGGAGCGCGTCGGGGACCGGCCGTCGAGGCTCGACGGCCGCGGCCGCTATTCCAGGTCCGGCTGGGGCGTGATGTCGGTCGGCAACGACTCGGGGATCACGCTGCGCCACGGGCGCTTGCGCGCGAGCCACCAAGAGGCGAGCACGAGCAGGGTGGAGCACAGGATCCACCCGAGTGCGGTCGCTCCGACGCCGACGTACTTCAGACCGGACGCGGCCACCACGAAGGTGATGACCGGCCTGATGTAGCGGTCGGGCGCGCTCGAGGAAAACAGCGAGCCGACGAGCACCGCCGGCACGCTTCCGAGGATCAGCGATGTCGTCACGCCGAACTCGACGTGGCCGAAGGCGAGGGCCCCGAGCGCCGCCGCAGCGGTCAGGGGCACGGCCTGGGTGAGGTCCGTGCCGACGAGCTGCTTGGCGCCGATCGTGGGGTAGAGGAACAGCAGCAGGATGATCATCAGCGAGCCCGATCCGACCGACGTCATGCCGACGATGACGCCGCCGAGCATGCCGATCCCGACGGTGCGCAGCGGATGGGGGACAAGCTCGTGGACGACGCCCGTGCGGTCCTGTCCCGAGCGCCGGTCGAGGACGTAGCGCAGGACCATGGCGAAGGCGCCCAGGAGCAGCGCGACACCGAGCGCCGTCTGGATGTTCGACTGCGCCGACTTGGCATGACTCATCAGGTGCAGGAGATATGCACCGAGGAACGCCATCGGCACAGAGCCCATGACCATCCACCCGACAAGCCGCTTGTTGACGGTTCCTTTGCGCAGGTGCACGGCCGCGCCCATCGGGCGCATCAGCACGGCGGCGACGAGGTCGCTGGAGATGGCGGTCGAGGGTTTGACACCGAACAGCAGGATCAGCATCGGTGTCATCAGTGCGCCGCCGCCGGCTCCGGTCATGCCGACGAAGAAGCCGACCACCGCGCTGCCGAGGACTATGTAGGGATCTACGTGCATGGTGCGGTGCACGGCCGAGCGGTGGGCAGCAGCGGCGCTGGCTCCCCTCTCCGACCGGCCGCGAGGTCGGACACGATAGACCAAATCGGGCCGCGCAATGAGGCGAACCTGATCGCAGCGAAGTGCCCGGAATCGGGCACCGCGAAGGTTCGCTGCAAGCCGGCCGCCGGGGCGCTGCAGGCCTCCGACCCGGGTCTTGCTTTAGGTACCGCTTGTGTTTATGATGCGTGGCGTTCGTTAGTGGAGGTCACGAAATCTCGACAACTGTTGGGGTGGGGTGGGGTCAACATGGGGACCCCAGGTCGCGAGCAAGGAGGCGGGAGGGTTGTGAGTGTCGAGACAGGGAATGGAGCGGAGAAGGGCGTAGCGTGGGGCCCGCCGTTGGCGGCCCCGCGTGGATTCCTAGGGCTGGCCGGGCGCAGGCGAACGCTCGCGCCGGGGATATCGGAGGTGCGCGGGCCGGCCGCTTGCATGCGGCGCGACGCCCTGTTTCGGCGCATGCTGCTCGGCGCCGACGTCATCGCCATCGTCATTGCCTTCTCGCTGACAGTCCAGCTGTCCTCGCGCTCGCTTCAGCTCACGTGGGCGTTCATCGCGGGCATCCCGATCCTTCTCATCGGCGCCAAGCTCACGGGCCTGTATGACCGCGACGAGACGCTGCTACGCAAGACGACGCTCGACGAGGCACCGAAGCTCTTCCAGCTCGCCACCCTGTGTGCGCTCGTGTCATGGCTTGCGGGTGGACTGATTGTCAAGGGTGCGCTCGACCGCCATCAAGCCCTGTTCCTGTGGCTCGCGCTCGCCGCTCTGCTGATGGCCGCGCGGACGATCTCGCGCGCACTGTCTCTGCGCATTGCGCCGGCCGAGCGCTGCCTGTTCATCGGCGATGACCTGTCAGCGCAGACGATCCGCTCGAAGCTGACCGGTCACGGCGGCGTCAAGGCCGAGGTCGTCGCCCATCTCGACCTGGACAAGGTCGCGCCGTGGTCGACGGACACGTTCTCCGAACCGCGTCTGGCCGAGATCCGCGACCTCGCCCAGACGCTTGACGTGCACCGCGCGATCATCGCGCCCCGCAGCGTCGACGCGGGCGAGATGCTCAACCTCGTGCGTACGCTCAAGGCGGTCGGCGTCAGGGTCAGTGTCCTCCCGCGGCTGCTCGAGGTGGTCGGCTCCTCGGTGGAGTTCGACGACCTCCACGGCGTGACGGTCATGGGTGTCAGGCGCTTCGACCTGACGCGCTCCTCGGCGGCGCTCAAACGCGGCTTCGACCTGATCGGCGCGTCGCTCGGGCTGCTCGCGGTCTCGCCACTGATGATCGCCATCGCGATCGCCATCAAGCTCGACAGCCGCGGCCCGGTGTTCTTCCGTCAGCTGCGCGTCGGTCGTTACGGACAGCGCTTCCACATGCTCAAGTTCCGCACGATGGTGCCGGACGCCGAGTCTCTCAAGGACGGCCTGCGTCACCGCAACGAGGCACAGGACGGACTCTTCAAGATCGCCGAGGACCCGCGCGTGACGCGCGTCGGACGGCTTCTGCGTCGCAGCGCGCTCGACGAGCTGCCCCAGCTGCTGAACATCGTCGGCGGCGAGATGAGCCTGGTCGGACCCCGGCCGCTGGTGATCGACGAGGACCAGCGGGTCGAGGGATGGCACCGCCGGCGCCTCGAGCTAATGCCGGGCATGACCGGCCCATGGCAGATCCTCGGTCCCTCGCGCGTGCCGCTGCGCGAGATGGTGGCGATCGACTACCTGTACGTCGCCAACTGGTCACTGTGGACCGACGTCAAGATCCTCCTGCGCACGGTGCCACACGTGCTCGGGCGTCGCGGGCTCTGAGCACCGAAGCAGACGATCGGTATCGTGACGGCGACGGCTGGGGCCCGCTCGGGCCTCGCCGCCCCGGCGAGGCCCTCGTGAGTCGTCCACTGCCGATCCTCTAGTGCTCTACGTCGCGACGGTCCACTACAAGTCTCCGCGCTGGATCGAGATCCAGAAGCGTCACCTGCGCGAGCACATCGGCGTCCCGTTCGAGACGTGGTCCTCGCTGCAGGGGATCGACCCCGCGTACGCGGTTCACTTCGATCGCGTCCTCGAGCAGCGCGGAATGCACGCGGGCAAGCTCAACCACCTGGCCTGGGAGATCTCCCGGCAGGCCTCCGACGACGACCTGCTGATGTTCCTCGACGGTGACGCGTTCCCGATCGCCGACCCGATGCCACTGATCGACTCGGCGCTCGCCCGGGCGGCGCTCGTGGCGGTGCGGCGCGCCGAGAACGTTGAGGAGCCCCAGCCCCATCCGTGCTTCTGCGTCACGACGGTCGGCACCTGGCGATCGCTTCCGGGCGACTGGACGGCAGGGCCGACCTGGCCGGGCGCGCGCGGCAATCCGACGAGCGACGTCGGCGCCAACCTGTGGCATCGCCTCGAGGCCACCGGCACACCCTGGGTGGAAGTGCTGCGCTCCAATCGCAGGGATCTGGACCCTCTCTACTTCGCCGTCTACGGCGATGTCGTCTATCACCACGGCGCCGGCTTCCGCACCGGCGAGCTCAGCCCCGTCGATCGGACGGGCTCGCCGCGACTGCTCCCGGTGCCGCGCCTACCGGGTCTCAAGTCGCTCGCCCGCCTGGTCAACGGGAAGCGCTGGCGGCGCTGGGAACGTGGGATAGAAGAACAGCATCAGCGCCGCTCCCAGGAGGTCTACGAATCGATCAGCCAGGGCGGCCGCGGCTGGCTGGCCGAGCTCGCCGGCGAGAGCCCTGATCGCGTCGGGGGCCGTGCGAGCCCCGACACGCCCCTGTGACTTGGAGCGGGTGTGGCTAGGAGCCGACGAGGCGCTCGAGCGCGTCGGACAGCGACTTCGCGACGACCGGCGGCGCAAACAGGCGCTCGGCCTCCGATCGAGCCATCGCCGCAGTTCGCTCGCCCTCGGCGTGCGAGCGCTCGAGAGTCGCGACGATGGCATCGGCCATCGCCTCGACGTCGCCGGGAGAGACGACGGTAAGGACCGAGGGATCGACACCCTCGCCCGCGCCGACCTCGCTCGTGGCGATCACCGGCAGCCCGCACGCGAGGGCCTCGGCGACGGTGAGCGCAAACGGCTCGTAGTGGCTGGCCTGGAGCAGCGCGTCGCTGCGCTCGAGCTCGGCGGGGACGTCGGCCGCCGGCAGCGCGCCGGCGTACTCGGCCGTCTCGGGCGCCAGGTCATCGAGCAGCCGCGTGTAGTCCGACCACAGGCTGGGGCCGCCGACTACGCGGATCCTGACGGCGACGCCGCGGTCGCGCAGGACACGAGACACGGCGACCACGTCCTCGACCCCCTTGCGCACCGCGATCCTGCCCAGGACGAGGACTGTCGGGGGCTCGTCGTGAGTGGCCCGCGCGGGGTCGAAGCGCTCGAGACGGACGGGGTTGGGAACGATCACGGTGGCCGTCGCCGGGAAGCGGTAGTCGCGGACGAGGTGGTCGCGGAAGACGCCGCTGATGCAGACGAGCAGCCGCGCGCGGCGGATGCGCACGAGCTGGACGAGTGAGCGGGCGAGCATGATGGCGGTCGCCGAGAGGAACCTGTGAGACGGCTCGCAGCGGCGGCTGAGGGCACGCTCGGCGATCAGGGCACGGAGCTCTCCGGCGCTGTGCGTCTCGGGGTGGATGACCAGCGGCACGGTGCGCGTGACCGCCGCCGGGACGGCGAGGCTCTCGATGCTCGAGAACTGGTAGACGAGATCGTAGGGCTCGCGCCCATGCTCGGCGGCGATCGCCCGCCGCAGGCGCACCGAGGCGTATCCGCGCGCGATCATGCCGCTCGCGAATGCCGTGATCCTGCTGCGGCTGTACCAGCGGTCCCACTCCCACTCGGCCGTGCCCCACACGATGGTCAGGTTGGGGTTCTCGAGCAGGCGAGCGGGGAGCGTCTGGCCCGATGAGGGGAAGAAGCAGTCGATGCGATGACCGAGCTTGGCGAGGCCGTCGAGCAACTCGGTGGCGACGCCCGGCACGCCGCCGCCCTCGCCGGGAGCCGGGCCGAGCCATGCGATCCGCAGTGATCTGGCTCCCATCGCAGACACCCTATATAAGGACTGACAGGCTACGAGTGGGCGCCCAGGGCCCTGGTGACCGCGGCGGAGAGCGTGCGGTGAAACGTCGCGACGGAGAACCGCTCGGCGTTCGCGACGGCCCGACCGGGCTCGAAGTCGAGCTCGTCGAGGCTGTGGATGGCGGCGACGAACGAGTCGACGTCGTCGAGCCTGGCGAGGCGCCCCGTGTCACCGTCGAGCACCGTTTCGAGCGCGCCGCCCGCCGCCGCGGCGATGACCGGGCGCCCGGCGGCCTGCGCCTCGACGGCCGTGATGCCGAACTCCTCCATGCTCGGAACGACGACGGCGCGAGCAGAGGCGTAGAGGCGGGCGAGCTCCTCGTCGCCGGCCCGCCCGAGGAACTCGGCCTCCGGGTGCTCCCGGCGCAGGCTCTCCTCATCCGGCCCGGTGCCGACGACCGCGATCGGCACGCCGGCGCGCCTGGCGGCCTCGAGTGCGACCCCGACCCGCTTGTGACGAACCAGCTCGGTGACGACGAGCAGTCGCTCGCCCGGCTCCCCAGGCGTGAACCTGTGCGTCTCGACAGGTGGGTGGATGATCGAAGCATCGCGCCCGTAGAAGCGGCGGATGCGCTCCTGCGTCAGCTTTGAGTTGGCGATGTAGACGTCGACCCTGCGGCTGGCAGCGAGATCCCAGCGGCGCATCCAGGCGAGCTGCGCCGCGAGCAGGGGCCGCAGCGGAGCCGGCGCCTCGGCGAGCGCCCGCTCCTGCTCGTACCAGGCGTAGCGGAACGGCGCGTGGCAGTAGCAAACGTGAATGGCTCCCGCAGGGACGCGGAGGCCATGGGCGAACGCGCTGCTGCTCGAGAGGACCACGTCGCACGGCTGCGGGCGAAGACGCCGGACGGCGAACGGATAGAGCGGCAGCAGGCGCCTGAAGTTGGCCTGGCGGGCGCCGAGGCGCTGGAGCGGCGAGGTGCTGAGCGAGCGCCCGGCGAAGCGCCCCCCGGTTCCCTGCACGTCGTAGAGGAGCGTGTAGATGGGGGCCTGCGGATACAACTCGGCGATCGCCGCGAAGGTTCGCTCGGCGCCCCTCATGACGAGCAGGTAGTCGTGGGCGAGCGCGACGCTCGGCCCCGGCGCGGTCGCTGGATCGGGATGTGGTTGCGCGGACATGTGGAGACTCCGCGACGCATGTCGGCGTGGCGGACGGGCAAGCGTATCCGGCCGGCCCGCGACCCCGCAGGGGCGTCGGAAGGGCACGGGGAAGGGCTTGCCCTTTGTGTATGTTTCGAGCCATGCCGGACGCCACGCTCCGGGCTTTTGGCTGGAGCCCCCTGCTGATTCACGGCGATCCGTGCGTGCTCGATCGCTGGCTGTGGCTGCGTCGGCACCTACGCCGCGGAGACGTCCGGACGCTCGACGCGGGCTGCGGCAACGGCGCATTCAGCATCTATTCGGCGCGCAGCGGCAACAGAGTCGTCGCGGCGTCGTTCTCGCCCCGCGAACAGGAGGACGCTCGCCGTCGCGCGGAGGTGCTCGGCGTCGAGGGCATCGACTTCCGCACGCTCGACCTGCGCGACATCGAACGCCATCGCGACTCGCTCGGGAGCTTCGACCAGATCATCTGCTTCGAGACGATCGAGCACCTGACCGACGACGCGGGCCTCGTGCGGACGCTTGCCGACATGCTCGAGCCCGGCGGTCAGCTGCTGTTGAGCGCGCCGTTCGACGGTCACCGCCCGCTGTACACCGAGGATGCCGATCCGAGCCCCGTGGAGGACGGCTCGCACGTCCGCTTCGGATACTCCCAGCAGCGACTGCGGGAGATCGCCGAGGACGCGGGGCTGGCGGTGCGCGACGAGGGCCTCATCAGCGGCATCGTCTCCCAGAAGCTCACCGATCTGATGCGAAGGCTCAGCGCGAGGCTGGGCCGCCCGGCGGCCTGGCTCCTGGTGCTGCCGCTGCGCCCGCTTGTCCTGCTCGACGCTCCGCTCAGCCGGCTGACGCGCTACCCGTATCTGACCGTGGCATTGTCGGGCGTCAAGCGCGGCTAGGCGGCGGCTCGATGAGGATGATCATCACGGTGCCGTGGGCGCAGCGTCTCGGCGGCGCGGAGGCGATGCTCCAGGGCGTGCTCGAGGGCGCTGTCGAGAGCGGTCACGAGCTCGAGGTCGTCTTCTTCGAGCCGGGCCCGTGGCCGGAGGAGCTGGCCGCCGCGGGGCTTCGTGTCGAGGTCATCCGCGCGGGGCGCCTGCGCCAGGCGCACCGCTGGCTCGCCACGGTGGTCCGGCTGGCGCGCCTGTTTCGTGCACGCAGACCCGATCTGATCCTCAACTGGTCGGCCAAAACTCAGCTCTACGGCTCGCCGGCCGCGATCCTGGCCGGCATGGCCGACCGCGTCGTCTGGTGGCAGCAGGCGATCCCGAGGCGCAGCTGGCTCGACGGATCGGCGACGCTTCTGCCGGCGACGGCCATCGGCTGCTACTCGCAGGCGGCACTGCGCGCTCAGGAACGGCTGTTCCCCGCGCGTCGGACGTTCGCCGTGGCGGCCGGGTCGCCGGTGCCCGAGCCACACGTCGGCCCGCCCGCCTTGGAGCTGCCAGGCGATGTCCCGATAGTCGGGCTCGTCGGCCGCCTGCAGCCGTGGAAGGGACAGGACCGCCTGTTGCGGGCCCAGGCCATCCTGCGCGATCGCGGCCAGCCGATGCACCTGGTCATCGTCGGCGGCGACTCCTGGGGACTCTCGCCCGACTACGCCGGGTCGCTGGAGCCGCTCACGCGCGAGCTCGGCCTGCAGAACGCCGTGACGATGACCGGCGAGGTGCCCGACGCCGGCCCTCTCGTCGAGCAGATGGACGTTCTCGTCAACGCGTCCGATCCCGAGCCGTTCGGCATCGTCATCCTTGAGGGCATGGCGAGGGGCGTGGCCGTCGTCGCGGTGAACTCGGGCGGCCCGTCCGAGTTCGTCGAGGACGGCCGCACCGGGATGCTCGCCCGCTCTGGTGCGCCCGAGGATCTCGCCGAGGCACTCGAGCCGCTCCTGCGCTCCCCGACGCTGCGCGCCGAGATCGGAGCGGCCGGCCGCGAGCGCTATCTCGAGGAGTACACGACGGCGGCCCTGCGCAGGCGGTTCTTTGCCCGTTTCGAGGAGGTCCTCGCCGACAAAGGGCCCGCCTCGCCTCCTCGCGGGGCGGCGTCCTAGGGTCGCGAGCCCTCGTCCGGGAGCGAGGCCGCGATCGCCACCGACACCGAGGTCAGGCGGGGTCTGCGGCGACGGACGGTCTCGGGCCAAGAGCGCCCTTTCGACAGCGAGATGACGTCGGCGCCCGCGTAGCGCGGCGGCTCTACCGCGCACCCCTCCTCCGTGAGGATGCGAGAGATGACGTGGGGAAGGGCGGGTGAGATGTGTGGCTGATAGTCCGGGCGGAAGCTCGTCAGGTTCCCGCGCAGACCCAGCTCGAGGCGATTGCGGAGGGTCGCGAGATTGGGCGTCGACACGACGATCCGCCCGCCGGGCGCGAGCAGGCGAGCGGCGCTGCGCAGCGTGCTCCACGGCGCCTCGAGGTGCTCGATGACCTCGACCAGCAGCACCCGGTCGACGCGGGGAAGGTCATGCGCCTGCTCGGCGGCGACGGTGTGGAAGCGGACGTCCTCGCGCAGGTCCTCGGCGAGCCAGTCGATCGGGTCGAGTCCGTGCAGCTCCGAGGGTTCCCAGCGGTCGCGGATCAGGCGCAGCAGATTCCCGCGCCCGCAGCCGATGTCCAGCCAGCTGAGGCCGGGCTGCGGGTGGGCGGCATCGAGGGCGCACTCGAGGATCGCGTCGGTCGAGGATCCGCCCGAGTCGAGCTGATCGGAGAACGTCCGCGACGCGGCGGACGCGTGCAGGGAGCTCATCCGAGGCTACCCCTCAGGCTGACCCATCCTCGACGCCTGAGGCGCTCCCGCGCTCGCTCCGGCTCGCGGGTGGCGAGCAGAGCCGGCGGGTCCCACATTTTCCTGCGATGGGCATCGGCGGCGGGCGCGAGGATCGGCCCGGCGAGTCCCTGGCGCACGCTCAGGACCGCGTACCCGTGTGCCTCCAGCAGCGACGTCACAGCGGTCGGGGGCGGCTCGTGCTCCTCGAAGACGATGTCGCGGATCAGGCCGCCGGCAAGCAGCGACTCGGCGCCCCGCAACGCGGCGAGCTCGTGCATCTCGACATCGAGCTTGAGCACACCGATCGGGCCGGCGAGCTCCTCGTCCAGACGGACGGTCGCGACCTCGGTGGCATGCTCGGGGTTGACATGCTCGAGCGATGCGGTGCCCTTGTTGTGAGCGAACGTCGCGGGGTCGATGGCGAGCGACTGAACGCCGGCCGATGCGGACACGGCCGCCTGGCGCAGCTCGACGACGTGAATGTCCTCGGTCGACCGCCACCGCGCGACGTTGCGGCTGAGCGTCTCGAAGATCGCGGGATGGGGCTCGAAGGAGACCACTCGTCCACCCGGGCCGACGGCGTGGGCGAGCAGGTTGGACATGACCCCGACGTTGGCGCCGGCATCGACGGCCGTCTCGCCGGGCTCGGCCAGGCGCGCGAGCGTCTCGGCGACGATGAGGTCATACACGCCCGTGCGGGCCACGGCCCGTCCGAGGGGGTCGGGCCAGCAATAGAGTCGCGAGCCCCACGCCACCCGCTCCAGGCGAGGCGCGCCGTCGCCGTTGCCGCTCGCCCGAAGCCGACGGGCGATCTGGGCGGGCCGGTACCAGTAGTAGGGCCTGTTGAGAAACCTGTAGGCACGCGAGATCGGCGAAGGGGAATAGTGGGCGATCTCGTTCATGGGCTCGACTCAACTCTAAAGTGTCCCGGATCGGGCCCGCTCGCCTGATGTGCCATCTTCTCCCAAGAGACCATTGGCGAGCGAGCACTCCGACAGCGGGTCACGGTTTGGGACGGCTGGGTTGGAGTCGGCGCCGGATCTCACGATCGTCGCCCACGATCTCGGCGCGGTCGGGGGCATGGAGCGTCAGCTCGCGGAGCTCGTCCTCGGCCTCCGAGCCATCGGCCACCACGTGACGGTCATCGGACGCAAATGTCAGCTGCCTCCGGGTTCCGGTGTCGTCTTCCACCGCGTGCGGGCGCCGTCGCGGCCCTTTGTGCTTGCCTACCCGTGGTTTCTGATCGCGGGTTCGCTGGCCGTCCGGCGCAGGCGTCGAGGCATCGTCCAGGCGACCGGCGCGATCGTCCTCAACCGCGTCGACGTCGTCGCGGTTCACTACTGCCACCAGGTCGGACCTGCGAACCCGAGTCGCTCGACGATGCTCTTCCGCGGGCAGGTCCGAGCCGCGGCGATCCTCAAGCGACTCGGCGAGAGGGTGTGCTTCGCGGTCAACCGGGCGGCGGCCATCGTGTGCGTCTCAAAGGGGGTGGCGGAGGAGGTGCGCCGCTACTTTCCGAAGCTCGCCGAGCGTGTCGTCACGATTCACAACGGCGTCGACACCGATGCCTTCGCACCCGGGCTTCGGGCGGGCGAGGCCCGTGCTCGCCGCGCGGAGCTGTCGTTGCCGGAGCACGGGCTCGTCGCAGCCTTCGTCGGCAGCGAGTGGGAGCGCAAGGGCCTCGAGCCCGCGATCCGCGCGCTGCCCTCCAGCGGCGGATGGTCGCTGGTGGTGGCGGGAGGCGGCGAGCGCGCTCGCTACCAGGCGCTCGCCGACTCCCTCGGCGTGGGGGATCGCGTGCGCTGGCTGGGCGTCACCGCCGACGTGCAGCTCGTCTACCAGCTGGCCGACGCCTTCGTGCTGCCGACGAGCTACGAGACCTTCTCGCTGGTCACCTTCGAGGCGGCCGCGAGCGGTCTGCCGGTCCTCGCCACGCCCGTCAGCGGCGTCCGCGAGCTGATCGAGGATGGCCTCAGCGGCTTCGTGATCACGCGGGATCCTGACCTGATCGCAGCCCGTCTGCACAAGCTCGCCGGCGATCCCGCGCTACGCGCGCGCCTCGGAGCCGCAGCGCGCGACGCGGCACTTGGCTTCTCCTGGCGGCGGATGGTCGAGCGCCACCATGAGCTCTACGCCTCACTCGCGGCCGACGGCCGAGCGGGTCGCTGAGCGCCACCGCGCTCGATCGCACCGAGCAAGAGCCGTTCGAGCGCGTCGGTGGCAGCCGGGACGGAGAAGAGGCGCTCGACGGCCGCGTGACCGCTTGCGGCCAGCTGCCGGCGCAGCTGCGGATCGCCGCGCAGGCGGCTCAGGCGCTCCGCGAGCTCGGCGACGTCACCCTCACGGAACGTCAGGCCGCCGCCGGTCAGCTCGATCAGCCACGGAATCTCACCGGAGTCCGAGCCGACGACGGGCACGCCGCACCACAGCGCCTCGACGATGACCCGGCCGAACTGCTCCTTCCACGTCGCGGTCGTGTGCGAGGGCAGGACGAGCACGTCGAGACGCGCATACCCACCGGCCATCTCGTCGTGGGCGAGATCGTCGAGCACGACCACGTTCGACCCGGGAATCGGCTGGCCCTCCAGCTCGGCTCTCATCTCGCCCTGCCCGATCAGCAGCATCTCGACGGGCGCCTGGAGCGAGCGCACCGCGTCGAGCAGGTCTGAGAGGCCCTTGCTCGGCACCAACCGGCCCGCGTAGCCGACAGTGAAGGGACGGGTGGAAGCGGGCGCCTCCACCTGTGACCAGGGGGGGACCGCCGGCGGCGCCAGGCCGACCTCGCCCCGCGCTCCCCAATCGCGGGCGAGCCGCGCTGCGGTGTCCGAACGGGCGGCCACGAAGGCCGCGTCTGCGAGCACCCGCGAGCGCATCCGGCGCACGGGCGCGGGTAGCGCACGGTCGATGTTCTCGTAGCACTGGACGCCGAACGGGACGCCACGACGCGCGAAGGCTCCGCGCCACTGGAGCGCCGCGAACGAGAACGGCTCAGCCTCGACGAAGCCCACGTCGGGAGCGAACCGCCGGCAGATCGCACCGCAGCGAGCGAGGTAGAAATGGCGCTGAGGCCGGCCCGCGAAGACGACCGGCGTCGGGCGCAGCGAGTCCTCGAGTCCCGGCAGCGCTCGGGGCACGACGGGCGCATCGGAATAGGAGTGACTCCACCGCCGGGGGACCACGATCTCGACCGCCCAACCCCGCCGCGCGAGCTCCCGGTAGACCTCCTGGTTGACACTGATGACGGCTGGATGACTCGCCACCAGCAGGCGCCGGCCGGGCCTCTCGGAGGGCGCTGGGCGCACGCCGACGGCGGCCGCCCGCGAGGTGCTCACCAGCGCCCGGTCGGGGGGTGTCGGGACGCCCTTCGCATCGCTACATCGTTGCACCCACCGTTGCGCCACGTCGTCCCTGGGACGGTACTCTGTGGCCTACGGAAAAACCTAAGATGGCTGAGCAACGGCCACGGACGGATCCTAAAGTCGATGAACGATACGACCAGCGACGCTGCCACCATCCTCGCCCCGCTCTGGAAGCGCAAGTGGCTGATCCTCGCAGTGGCGATCCTGGTCGCGGCGGGGACCTACGAGTACTACAAGCACAAGCCTGCACAGTACACCGCGTCGACCCAGCTGTTCCTCGGAGGCGGGGCCGAACAGCAGGCCGCGTCGGGCACCGGCCCGGTGAAGACGCTCAGCGGCCGGGCATTGGCCGATCAGGTCGGCCTGATCAACTCGGGCGTCATCGGCAAACCCGTGCGCGAACGCCTGCGGGCCGAAGGCGAACTACGCGCCGCTCACGGCAGGGCCACGGCCGCAGCGAGCGGATCGAGCGACTTCATCACGATCACGACCGAAGCGCGTGGCCCGAAACCGGCGGTGAACCTCGCTGACGCGTATGCCCAGGCATACATCAAGCGCCAGCGGTCGGAATACCTGCGCAACGTGAGAGCCCAGATAGTGAACGCCCGCGCTCAGCTGCGCCGGATCGAAGCACCGGCCCCGGTCACGGGCAAAGGCGCCAAACCGACGGCGACGAGCAACACGGCGACGCTTCAGGCGGCCAACCTGGCGAGCAAGATAAGCCAACTCGAATCGACCCTCTCGACGTTCGCCGGGGTGCAGCAGGTCAGTCCGGCCAAAGCCAGCCCGCTGCCGGTTTCGCCGACACCCAAAAAAAACGCGATCTTCGGCTTCGTTCTGGGCCTCGTGCTGGCATCCGTCGCGGCCTACATCCTCAGCCGCTTCGACCGCCGGATCCGCTCGCTGGCCGACGTCGAGTCGGCGTTTCACGCGGAGATACTCGCGGCTCTGCCGGCGGTTCGCTCGCCGATCGTGCGCCCCGACGGCCAACGCGGGCCGGCGAAGTCGATGATCGAGCCCCTGCGGCGCCTGCAAACGACGCTCCAGCTCGGAGACCTGCTCGCGCTCAGCCGGGACCGCTCGCCGCGGGTGATCCTCTTCCTCAGCCCCGACGCCGGTGACGGGCGCTCGACGTTGATCGCGAACCTCGCGCGGGTTCAGGCCGACGGGGGTGAGCGGGTCGCCGTGATCGAGGCGGACTTCCGTCGCCCGACCCAGTCCCGTCTCTTCGACCTCCAAGGCCAACACGGCCTCGCCGACGTCCTCGCGGGCAGGGTCCCGGTCGGCCAGGCCATGCAGAGCGGCCAGGCCACACCCCGCCTGGACGGCGCCGTATCGAGCGGAGGCGCGGCCGGCGACGGCGGCGTGTCGACCGTCGTGGAGTCGAGCGGCGTTGGCACGCTGTCGGTTCTCGTCGGCGGGAGCGCTCCGGCCAACCCGCCCGCGCTGCTGGCAAGCGAGGAGATGGCCCAGTTGCTGCATTCGGTAGCCGGCGAATACGACTACGTCCTGATCGATGCGCCCCCGCCGCTCGAGGTCAGCGACGCGATGGCTCTCCTGAAGCTCGTCGACGGGATCGTGATCGTCGCCCGCATCGGACATACCCGCGACGTGTCGGCCGAGCGGCTCGCCCAGCTCCTGGGGCGCACGGCGAGCGCTCCGCTGTTGGGCGCGGTCGCCAACGGCGTTCCCCGCAAGGACATCGAGCGCTACGGATTCTCCTGGGCGCCGACGGCCCCGGGACGCCGCAGGCTCATCAGCCGATGAGCGCGTTCAGCGCACGCCTTGCCCGTCCGGTCGGGGGCGTGCATCCGGCCGTCCGCAGCCGCCAGATCCGACACCTCGCGCTGTTGGCCGCCAGCGCGGTCGTGCCGCTGGTACTGGCGCTCGCCGTCAGCGTCGAGGTGAGTCGCCCGAGCGTTCCGCTTCTGCTCGGCCTCGTCGTCGGCGGCCTCGGCGTCGTCGTGCTGGTGACGAGCCCGCGGTACGAGGTGACGCTGACGTGCGTCGTGCTCTACCTCGGCCTGCTCGACGGCCCCGTCAAGCTCGGCGTCGGGGGTCACGAAGCGGCGTCGGCCGTTCGCGACGTGCTCATCTTCGCCGTCAGCCTCGGCGCGATCCTTCGGGTGTTCGTCAAGAAGCAGCGGCTCGAGCTGCCGCCGCTCTCGGCATGGGTGCTCGCGTTCGTCGCGCTCGTGCTCGTCGAGGCTTTCAACCCGCGAACCCACGGTCTCCTGAAGGTCCTGGGCGGCTTCCGCCAGCAGCTCGAGTGGGTGCCGTTCTTCTTCTTCTCCTACGCGCTGCTGCGCTCCAAGCAGCGGATTCGCAAGCTCTTCCTGATCGTGGGCGTAATCGCCCTCGCCAACGGCGTTGTCAGCACCTATCAGTCACGCCTGGCGCCACCCCAGCTTGCCAGCTGGGGTCCCGGCTACAAAGAACTCGTGTTCGGCACCCAGGTCAACGGCAAAGGGGGGTTGGCAGGGCGAACGTTCTCCAGCGAAGGCGTCGCCTCCGTGCGTCCGCCCGGCCTGGGCTCCGACGCCGGCTTCGGCGGCGGCGTCGGCGTGATCGCGCTGCCCGCCCTGTTGGCGCTGTTGGCGACCGGACGATTGCGGCGACGATGGCCGATCCTGATCCTGTGCATGGGCTCGCTCGTCGCGGTCGCGACCGGCCTTGGGCGATTGCAGGTCGTCGGCGCGGTTATCGCCGTCCTCAGCTTCGCGCTGCTCTCATTCAGCGCGGGTCGAAAGGTCACCCGTCCGCTGGCCGCCCTCCTCGGCATCGTGGCGTTGGCGATTCCCCTCGGCGCCGTTTTCGTCAGCTATGAGGGCGGGAGCACGTTCTCGCGGTACACGAGCATCGCGCCAGAAAACGTCACCTCCTCGAAAGACACGAAGACGACCAGCCTCACCCACATACCGGCGCTGCTGGAAGCTGCTCCGCTCGGCGTGGGGCTGGCGACGACCGGCGCGGCGTCCGGCTTCGGCGGCAAAGAAGCCGCCATCCTCGAAGGCCACGGCGTCAGTGCCGAGACCGAGTACAACTTCGTGGCCGACGAATTGGGACTGCCCGGCCTGTTGCTGTGGGCTGCGTTCACGATCCAGCTGCTGCTGCTCGCGCGTCGCCTGCCGCGGGTGGCTGACGTGGAGCTGCGGGTCTACCTCGCGGCGGTGTTCGCGGTCTTCATCGCGTTTACGATCATGGGGTTCTCGGGACCGACAATGTCGAGCGCCGCATTCGGGCCATTCTTCTGGACCGCCGCCGGTCTCGCTGCATACTGGTTCGCCGGGCCCGGGCGGACGACATCCGGCTCCCCGGTCGCGCAGTGACGCGGCTCGTAGCACCCGAGAGCATCGACCCGCAGGGGCAGCGGACGATCCGCGCGCGCCTGGCCGTCCTGATCGGCGACCGGCGCGGAACAATCGTGCTGCTCGCGATCTCCGCGATGATCTCGGGCTTTGCCGAAGTCGGCATCCTCTTCCTCCTGTCGCAGATCGCCAGCAGCGCCGCGAAAGGCGCTGTGCCCGCCCACCAGACGCTCGGCCCCATCCATCTCCATGCCCATGTGGGAACGCTGTTCGCGCTCGCCTTCGGACTGACGATCGGGCGCGTGATCCTGCAGGCGCCGCTGTCGATCCTGCCCGCGAGGATCGCCTCCGGTGTGCAGGCCCGGCTGCGCCGCGAAGTCTTCGGCGCCTACAACACGGCCTCGTGGGAGGTCCAGGCGGGCGAGCGCGAGGGCGACGTCCAGGAGACGATGACCAGCCAGGTGCTGCAGGCGACCGGCGGCGCGCTCCAAGCGACGCAGCTGGTCATCGCGTTCTTCAGCTTCCTCGTGCTGATGGCGGGGGCCGTCTCCCTCAACCCGATCGCCGCGCTCGTCATCCTCGTCGCGGCTCTCTGCCTGTTCGGTTTGCTGCGGCCGATGAACTCGCTGGGTGCGCGGCGCGCTGCCGAGCTCTCTCGCGCCCAGCTCAACTACGCCGCCGGCATCAACGAGGCCAGCCGGCTGGCTGAAGAGACGCAGGTGTTCGGCGTCGCGGGGCCCCAGTACTCTCGCATCGACAGGCTGGTCGCGATCGCCGAAGGTCTCTTCTTCCGTACCCAGCTCATCATCCGGCTCTCGCCGAGCCTCTATCAGAGCGCGATCTACCTGATCCTGGTCGCGGGCCTCGCCGCCCTCTATTCCGAGGGCGCCAGTCACTTCGCATCCCTCGGCGCGGTCATCCTGATCATCGTCCGCGCCGGGACCTTCGGTCAGCAGGTCCAGGGCGCCTATCAGGGCCTGCGGCAGTCGCTGCCTTTCATCGAGCGACTCCAGGACACCGCCTCGCGCTACGCCGCGAGCACGCCGCCGGACGGCTCGACGGCGCTGGCGAATGTCGAGACGATCGCCTTCGACCACATCTCCTTCGGCTACAAGGCCGAGAGGCCCGTCCTACGGGATCTCAGCTTCGAGGTGCGCGCGGGCGAGGCGATCGGGGTGGTTGGGCCATCGGGCGCGGGCAAGTCGACGCTGATTCAGATCCTGCTGCAGCTCCGCCCGCCGGGGGCAGGCCGCTATCTCGTCAACGGCGTGCGTGTCGAGGAGTTCGTTCGCGCCGACTGGAAGCGGCTCGTCGCCTACGTGCCCCAGCAACCGCGCCTGATCCACGCGTCGGTGGCCGAGAACATCCGCTACTTCCGAGACCTCGACGACGCAGCCGTCGAGAGGGCCGCCCGCCTCGCGCGCATCGAGCAGGACATCCTCGGCTGGCAGGACGGCTACGAGACGATCGTCGGGCCTCGCGCCGACGCCGTGTCCGGCGGCCAGCAGCAGCGCATCTGCCTCGCCCGCGCGCTCGCCGCACACCCCGAGGTCCTCGTGCTCGACGAGCCGACGAGCGCGCTCGACCCACATTCCGAGACCTTGATCCAGGAGTCCCTCTTCGGGCTGCGCCACGAGCTGACGCTGTTCATCATCGCCCACCGCATGTCGACGCTCGACGTCTGCGACCGCGTGATGGTCATCCAGGACGGCCGACTCGCTGCGTTCGACACGACGGAGCTGCTGCAGACGAACAACGACTACTACCGCTCGGCTTCGCTGCTCGCCGCCGGCGGCAGCTCCCGCGGAACGCTGGCATGAGCCGACGCGAGGAGGCTACAGTCGGCTCGCAGGCAGGGGCCGTGGTCCCGCGAGCCGACGCGCCGCCGGCCGTCTCGCGCGCGCCCGACTTCTTCATCGTCGGCCAGCCGAAGAGCGGCACGACCGCGCTCTACGAGATGCTGCGACGTCACCCGCAGATCTTCATGCCCGAGAACAAGGAGCCCTGGTTCTTCGCCGATGAGCTGCACGAGCGCACGCCGCGGCGGCCGGGCGGGACGCCCGAGACGCTCGACCAGTACCTCGAGCTGTTCGAGCCGGCCGGGCCCGGCCAGCTGCGCGGTGAGGCCTCGGCGCTCTACCTGTGGTCGCATACCGCCGCCAGACGCATCGCCGAGGTCCGGCCGGACGCCAGGATCGTCGCGATCCTGCGCGAGCCCGCCAGTCTCCTGCGCTCGTTGCACCTGCAGTTTCTCCGCTCCCACGTCGAGGTCGAGACCGACTTCCGGACGGCGATCTCGCTCGAGCCGGCGCGACGGGAAGGGCGCCATGTTCCCCGCAACACCTACTGGCCCAGCGCGCTCATGTACTCCGAGCACGTTCGTTACGTCGAGCAGCTGCAGCGCTATCGCGACGCATTCGGGGCTGAGCGGATGCTGATCCTCATCTACGACGACTTCCGCCGCGACAACGAGGCCTCGGTGCGCGCCGTGTTGCGCTTCCTGGAGGCCGACGAGAACGCGCCGATCGAGGTCCTCGAGGCGAACCCGAACGTCGGTGTGCGCTCGAGGCACCTGCATGCCCTCGCAAACGCCGTGTCGCTCGGGCGTGGTCCCCTCGCTCGTTCGCTCAAGGGCGCCGTGAGGGCGCTGACTCCGGCCGGCGCGCGAGGACGCGCCAAGAGCCGCGTCCTCTACCGTGAGCCGCCGCCGCCGGACGAGGATCTCATGCGCGAGCTACGGCGTCGCTTCGAGCCTGAGGTCCGCGCGCTGAGCGCGTATCTCGACCGCGATCTCACCACGCTGTGGGGCGATGACGGCGTCCTCTGAGATCCCGACGGCGTCCGCCGGTGTGCAGCTGCGGGTGCCGGACTTCTTCATCGTCGGACAGGCCAAGAGCGGCACGACGGCGCTCTACGAGATGCTGCGCCGTCATCCCCAGATCTTCATGCCCGACAGCAAGGAGCCGTGGTTCTTCGCGACCGACATGCGGCCGCGCTTCCAGCTGCCGATGGCCGGGCGTCTCCCGGAGAACATGCAGGAGTACCTCGCGCTGTTCGTAGACGCTGCGCCGGGCCAGCTGATCGGCGAGGCGTCCACCTCCTATCTGTGGTCGCGGACCGCCGCCGAGGGCATCGCCGCGGTGCAGCCGCAGGCGAGGATGCTCGCGATCCTGCGCGAGCCGGCGAGCTTCCTCCGGTCCCTGCACCTCCAGCTCGTCCAGACGCACGTCGAGTCCGAGCGCGACCTGCGCCGCGCCATTGCACTCGAGCGGGATCGGCGCGAGGGTCGACACATCCCGCGCCGCTCCCACCGGCCGCAGCTGCTGCAGTACTCCGATCACGTGCGCTACGTCGAGCAGCTGCGACGCTACGACGCCCTCTTTCCGAGGAGCCAGATGCTCGTCCTCATCTACGACGACTTCAGGCGGGACAACGCCGCGACGGTACGCAGCGTCCTGCGGTTCCTCGGCGTCGACGAGGACTATCCGATCGAGGTGCTCCAGGCCAATCCGTCGGTGGCGCTGCGCTCGCAGCAGCTCGACGATCTCGTGCACGCTGTCTCGACGGGCCGCGGGCTGATCTCGCGCGCGGCCAAGAGAACGCTCACCGCGCTGACGCCGCGCGGGGCGCGACGCCGACTGCTGCAGCTGACCCTGCGCCGGGTCGTGCACGGGGACACCCCGCCGCCGGACGACGAGCTGATGCTCGAGCTGCGCCGTCGATTCAAAGACGAGGTCGTGGCCCTCGGCGAGTACCTCGACCGCGACCTGGTCACCCTTTGGGGCTATGACGAGCTCGGCTGAGGCGCCGTCCGAGCGATCGTCGCAGCGGCGCTACCCCGATTTCTTCATTGTCGGCCACGCCAAGAGCGGCACGACGGCGCTGTACGAGATGCTCCGGCGCCATCCGGGCATCTTCATGCCGTCGAGGAAGGAGCCCCAGTTCTTCGCGCGCAACCCTGCGCCGGCCGAGGGCGAGCCGCTACCGCTGTTCGAGCAGACCGGGCTTGACCCGGAAAGCCTCGACGACTACCTGTCGCTGTTCGCCCCCGCTCGCCCGGAGGAGCTGATCGGCGAGGGCTCGACCTTCTATCTCTTCTCGCCGATCGCCCCGGCGAGGATCGCCGCCGCGCAGCCACAGGCGCGGATCATCGCGATCCTGCGCGAGCCCGCGAGCTTTCTGCGCTCGCTGCATCTACAGATGATCCAGAACCAGGTCGAGACCGAGCGGGATCTGCGTGCCGCGCTGGCGCTCGAGGACGCTCGTCGCGACGGTCGCCAGATCCCCCCGGGCGCACGCTGGCCACGGGCGCTGATCTACTCCGACAGGGTCCGCTACGTCGAGCAACTGCGCCGCTTCCGCGCGGCGTTCGGAGCGGAGCATGTCCTCGTACTGATCTACGACGACTTCCTGGCCGACAACGAGGGCACGGTGCGGCGTGTCCTGCGGTTCCTCGGGGTCGAGGACGAGCATCCTCTGGAGCCGGTCAACGCAAACCCGACGGTCGCCGTGCGCTCGCTGCGCCTGGCGGCCATGTGGCGGACTCTGCGTACGGGCCAGGGCCGGGTCCCGCGGGCCGCGAGACGGACGATCAAGGCCCTGACGAGCAGCCGGCTACGCCGAAGCGTGCTCTACCCGCTGCGGCGGCGACTCGTCTACGCCGAGGCGCCGCGGGTCGACGAGGCTCTGATGGCCGAGCTGCGCAGCCGCTTCAAGCCGGAGGTCGTTGCGCTCAGCGAGTACCTCGGACGCGACCTGGTGACACTGTGGGGATATGACGCCGTCGTCTGAGCCCGACGGTGGCGAGCCGGGCCTCGCCGAGCCAGCGCTCGGACCGCGCTGGCGCGCCCGCAGCGCGGCCGAGCAGTCGGCGGCGCTCCCGGCCGGGCGGCTGCTCGTTTCCTGCCCGGCACCGTACGGCGTCGGCGGACTCGGACGCCACCTCCAAGAGACGATCGACGCGGCCGAGCGCGCCGGTGCGGTGTCGCAGTGCATCTGCGCCTCCGTGCCGAGCCTGGTCGGCGTCGCTCCCGCCTTTGCGCGCGTTCTCGCTCCGCTGACGCGCTTCTCGCCGTCGTGGCGCATGTGGGCGGGGAGCGTCGGCTTCGACCGCCGTGCCGCCGCCGCGCTGCCGGACGCCGATCACCTGATCGCGTTCAACGGGACCGGCCTCGAGCAGTTCCGCGCCGCCCGGCGTCAAGGCTATGAGTCGATCGCGCTGATGTCGGCCAACTCGCACATGCGCCATGTCCTGCGTCGCCACGAGGAGGCCTACCGACGCCACCCGATCGAACGGCCGTGGGCCACCCGTCTACTGCGCCGCAACCTCGCCGAGTACGCGGAGGCCGAGCGCATCTACGTCGCGTCCCGCTATGTCCACGACTCGTTTGTGGCAGAGGGCTTCGACGAGCAGCGTCTCGTGCACTTCCCGCTGACGCCCGCGCCGCGCTACACCCCCTCGGGCTCGCCGCCCCCGGCCGACACCTTCGAGATCGTCTACGTCGGAAGCCTGCAGGTCCACAAGGGCGTGCCGCTCTTGATCGACGCCTTCAGCCGGCTCGAGGGCGCCGAGATCCGTCTCGTCCTCGTCGGCGGATGGAAAACCCGCAGTATGCGCCGCTTCATCGAGGCCGCTCGGGCCCGGGACCCGCGCATCAGCGTCGTCCCCGGCGATCCGCTGCCCCATCTGAGGCGCGCCCGGCTCTGCGTCCACCCGTCCTACGAGGATGGCTTCGGCTATGCGCCGGCCGAGGCGCTTGCCGGCGGCGTGCCGGTGATCGTCACTGAGGACACCGGCATGAAGGACCTGATCGAGCACCCGCATGATGGGCTGGTCGTGCCGAGCGGAGACCCCGACGTCCTCGCGCAGGCGATCGACGCGGCCGCGCGCGGGGAGATCCTCACCGGCCGCGCCGGGCGAACGTCATGAGGCTCGCGGTCGTGGGCATGTCCCACCGGCAGGTCTGCGGCGTGCGCGACCACGCCACGCTTCTGACGCGGGAGCTCGAAGCCGCCCACGATGTCAGCTGCTCGCTTCAGTGGCTGACCCGCGCCGAGGGCTCGCTGATCGACTCGCGCGCCGAGGTGCGCGCATGGGCCGACGGGCTCACGACGGCGATCGCCTCCCAGGCACCGGACGCGATCCTGTTCCACTACTCGGTCTTCGCCTACTCCTACAAGGGCATCCCGCTGTTCGTCTCGCCGACGCTCTCGGCCCTGCGCGGCATGAAGCTGCCAATCGTGGCGTTCCTGCACGAGCTGGCCTACCCGTGGCGCGTGCCCGGACCGCGGGCTCGGGCGTGGGCGGTCAGTCAACGGCTCGCGCTCGTTCCGCTCCTGCGCGCCTGCTCGGGCGCCATCGTGACCGAAGACGAGCGCGCGCGCTGGCTTGAATCGAGTCGGTGGCTGCCGCGCCGTCGCCTCGTCGTCGCGCCGGTGTTCTCCAACCTGCCGCCGGCGGACGCCGGCCAGCGCCCTCGCCATCGCGAGGCGCCGGTGATCGGCGTCTTCGGCTATTCCGCGCAGGGCGCTGCGGTGTCGCTGATCATCCACACCGTCGCCGAGCTGCGGGCGAGGGGAGCAGATGCACAGCTGCGGATGCTTGGGGCGCCCGGGCAGCCTTCTGCGGCCGGCGAGCGGTGGGCAGCCGCCGCCCGCGAGCGCGGCCTCGGCGATGTCATCTCCTTCTCGGGTGCCCTGCCGGCCCAGGAGCTCTCGAACGCTCTGGCCGCGTGTGACCTCCTGCTCTTCAGCGAAGCCGTCGGTCCGACCTCGCGCAAGACGACGCTGGCCGCCGCCCTCGCGTCCGGCACGCCGGTCGTCGCGATCGAGGGCGGATCCACTTGGCCGGCGCTCGCGCGTGAGGGGGCGCTCCGTCTCGCCCAACCGAGCGCCGAAGCGCTCGCCGAGGCCGTCCTCGAGCTGTTGGACGACGAGCACGGTGCAGAGGAGCTCGGCGCCCGCGGTCGCGCGTTCGCCGCGAAGGAGATGAGCGTCCGACGCACCGCCGAGGCGACGCTGGCTCTGCTCGGCGAGTCGTTGAGCCACAGCGCTGTCCCGGGCGGCTGAACGGGCAGCGCCGGCGTCGGGCGCGTGCGAGCTTCAAGCCGCTGCGCGCTCTGCGCGCCACCGCCCGTGCGCGTCTCGGTAGCAGTCGAGCAGCGCGGCGACGTGGGCCCCGGGTGTGAATCGTGCCGCGACGTGTGCCCTGCCCGCCGCGCCCATCCGGCTCTGGAGCACGGGGTCGGCGAGGATCTTCTGGAGCGCCTCTGCGAGCCGTCCGGGGTCGCCCGGCGGGACAAGCAAGCCGCTGACTCCGTCCTCGAGCCAGTCTCCGATCCCACCGGTCGCGCTCGCGACCGCCGGGCGACCTGCGGCGAATGCCTCGATGCCGACGAGGCCGAAAGGCTCGGGCCACAGAGAGGGCACGACGACGACCGACGCCTCGGCCAGCTCGCGGGCGAGCTCCGCGCCCCCCAACCAGCCCGTGAACCGAACCCGGTCGTGCACTTCAAGCCGTCGCGCATGCTCCCGCATTGCGTCGAGCTCCCTGCCGTCGCCGCAGAGAACGAACTCGGCGTCGACCTCGCGCGCCGCACGGATCAGGACACCGACGCCCTTGGGGCGCACGATCCGTCCGGCGAACACGACCCGCCTGCGCGCCTCGTGCCCGGCCGCCGGCTTCGCGTCCATCGTCGGGAAGTAGGGCACGACGCGCCGGTGCGAGATCCCGTTGGCCGCGAGGTGCCGATCGACGGAGCTCGAGTAGGACACGGCGATGTCGGCGTCCGCGAGGGCCGCGCGTCCGCGCCTCGCGTCTCGGTACTTGCGCGGAAGGGTTTTTGGGTAGCGGGTGTGGGCGCAGCCGCGCATCAGCAGGTTCGGCACGCAGCCCGGGCCGTGCGCGCGGGTGCATTCGTGACCGGGGCCGAAGTAGTAGACGCCGGATGGGCAGGCCGTGTATCCGTGGGCGCTGACGAGGACCGGGGCCACGGACCTCAGGCTCGCGACGATCTCGGCATCGTCGACCTGGTGGAGGTGGATGATGTCCGGCGCCGGCGAGGTGGCCTCGCCGAACCTCCTCTTCATCGTCGCGTTGACGTCGAACAGCTCCGGAACCTCGAGGAGGGTGACTCCCGGGCTGGGCTCCTCGGACTCGATCCTGGCGACGAGAACCGACACGTGCACACCCTCGGCGGCGAGCGCTGCAGCACTCACTTTCACATGTGCTGCCACACCGCCGTCACGCGTCCATCGCGGTGTCACCAAGAGCACCGAGTCGGGCTTCATGGCCAGCGCGTCACAGGCCTGATGATAGCCTACGGCGCTCTATGACCGAGGCAGCCACGGGCGCGTCCATCCCCGCGACGGACCAGCGGGCGAGCCCGGATCGGCCGCAGATCATCTATGTCATGGGCGCCGGTCGCAGTGGAAGCACGATCCTCGGTGTGACACTGGGCAACAGTGACGGCGTCTTCTATGCCGGCGAGCTCGACGCGTGGCTCGCGCGATCGGCCGAGCCGCAGGTCGGCGGCCCCGACCAGGCTCGCTTCTGGCAACAGGTCGGCGCGAATGTCGAGGGCGCAGCTGAGCTCTACGGTCGCGCCGCGCAGCGGGCGATAGAGCGCTCGATGTCGGTCCTGCGACCGCGAGAGTGGCCGGCGCGCAGGCGGCTCCGCGCGCCCTACCGGCGCGTTGCCGAGCGCCTGTATCGCGCCGTCGCGCAGGCAGCTGGAACACCGGTCATCGTCGACACATCTCACTACCCACTCCGTGCGAGAGAGCTCCAGTCGATAGGCGGGATAGATCTTTACCTGATTTACCTCATCAGGGATCCCCAGAGCGTGGTCGCGTCGTTCAACCGCAAGGACGTTGCACAGTATTCGAAGGCGACTTTCACCACGAACATGTATCTCTGGGCGACAAACCTGCTCGCCGTGGTCGTGTTCCTCCGCCACCGTGCCGACCGGAGGCTGTTCGTGCGCTATGAGGACTTCCTCGCCGACCCCGCGCGAGTCACCGCTGAGATAGTGCAACTCGCGGGAGTGACTTCACGACCGCCGGACTTCTCCTCGCTGCAGGTCGGCGTGCCATTTCAGGGTAATCGCCTGATCCGCTCGGAGGTGATCGCGCTGGAGAGCGTGCCGCCGATCCGCCGGGCGCCGCGATCGCGCCTGACCGCGGTCCTCCAGGCCCCTTGGGCGCTCGCGCTGGCTCGTCTGAGGCCGGCCGTGGGCGTCGACGACGAGAAGGAGGTGGGCGATGCGGATCGTGCCTAGGGCGATGGGCGCGATCTCTCGCCGGCTGGGGCGCCCCGAGCTGCTGGCGGTCGTCGACGCCACCGCCCGGGAGGCCCAGCGCGAGGCGGTCGCCGTCAACGCCGTGCTCGCCGCCTCGCTGCGTGCGACGGGGATCTATGTCGACGTGGGGACGAACCGGGGCCAGGTGCTGCGCGAGGCGCTGCGGGCAGCTCCGCATGGAACTCACATCGCGTTCGAGCCGATCCCCGCCCTCGCCGCGCAGGTTGCCCGGGAGTTCCCCGGCGTCGACTGCCGTCAGAAGGCGCTCGGCGGGACCGTGGCGACGGCCGAGTTCTGCCACTTCCGCAGGCGCCAGGGGTGGTCGGGACTGCGGCGCAGCCCGGATATCAGCGACCGCGAGGGCGACCCGGAGTTCATCAAGGTCGACGTTTCGACACTCGATGTGGAGCTGGCCGGCGTGACGCCGAACCTCCTCAAGATCGACGTCGAGGGTGCCGAGCTGGGGGTTCTCGAAGGCGGACGCGAGCTGCTGCGCACCGGCCGGCCGCTCGTGATCTTCGAGCACGTGTACGCCGCCGCGGCTCTCTACGGCACGCCGCCGGGTGCGCCATGGGACCTGCTCGAGGATCTCGGCTACGACGTCTTCTCGGTGACCGGCCAGGGGCCGTGCACCCGGGCGGCGTTCGTCACGGGGGCCGGCGCAGGCACGGTCAACTGGCTCGCCGTCCCGCGCGCGTCGCGCCCTTAGGGCGCGGCGCCTGCTTCTTCGCGAGCGAGCCTGCGCAGCGCCGCGATTTCGGCCTGTTCTTCGCGCGCGAAGCGTCTCCGGGCCGCTTCCTCGGCGGCAAGCTGTCGTGCACGTTCGGCCCGTTCGGCCGACTGCGCCGCGCGCCGCGGGTGTGCCGTGGACTTCGGGTGGGACTTCGGGTGGGACTGGGCGCCTGCGCCCTTGCGTGAGGGCGCGCGCGTACCCGCACTCCGAGCGCCGCGGCCGCGTTGCGGCGGCACTGACGCGCCGCTGCGAGCGGCCGCTTCGCGACGCTTGAGCGCTTCGCTCTTGGACGCCGCTTCGCGCTTGTCGGTTTCGGCTTCCTGGCGCCGGTGTTCGGCTGCTTCGGGGTCCACTGCGCTCGAGCTCGACGCGCCGGCTTCGGCCGCTTCGCCACCGGCCCCGGCTTCAGATCCGGACCCGCATCCCGCGATGCCGATGGCGAGCACCGCGAGGAGCAGCAGACAGGCGAGAGGCGAGCGGGTCATTCGATCGGGGCCGGTGAGGTGACCGTCTTTTCGACTTTGGTCGTCGGCTGTTTGGTGGGCGATGTGGGGGTTTTGCTCGTTGGCGTTCGGGCGGCTTTTTCACGCGCCTTGGCAGCGGCCTTGGAGGCTTGTTCGCGCTTGCGCGCCGCCGCCACCGATGCCGCTTCGCGCTTGCGCGCGGCGGCTTCTGACGCTCGTTCACGCGCTTTCACGCGCGCTTCGGCAGCCGCTTCGTTCTTGCTGGCTTCGATCTGGGCGAGGACTTCGCGGTTCTTGGCCGTTTCGGCTGCTTCTTCGCGCTGGCGCGATGCTTCTTCAGCGTGTTCGGCAGCTTCTTCGGCGCCGCCGCCCGACGGGCTCGCGGCGCCGCCGCCGCCCGGTGTGCCCGTACCTGCTCCGCAAGCGGTCAGGGCTCCAACGCCGGTCAGCGCCAACAGACACGCGAGCAGGACGCTCAGGCGCCGGCGTCTCAAGGGAGATCCGCTCTGCGGGCGAATACGACGGTTGCATCGAGCACTTGCTTGCCGACTCCCTGGTTATCTGCTTGCTCGCACGCCTCGCGGCGTGCCCGGTCAGTCGATGGTAGTTCTCGACGTTCAGGAACTGGGAGCTGAACGTCAGCTCATTCCAGACCTCGAGGTCATAGCCGTCGGGAGCGAACACGCTCGCGGCGGCGGCCGACACACGGCCGAGGGCGCCTCGGCGGCTGCGCGAAGAAGGCACCGGGCGTGAAGCTCGATCGTCCCGCGATCACCGCGGCGGTGCTCGCGGGCGTTAGCCGCGCAGCCGGTGACCGCGCCTGCGCGGCTCGCCCGGGTCCGCGCGGGGGGACGATGGCATCTCCCCGATCTTAGGAGCGCCGGTTCGGTAGGCGCCGCTCTCAGGCCTCGCCGTAGTCGACGCTCAGCAGCCGTGGGTAATCCGTGGCGGCGAGCTCGAACACCGCGGTGTCGCCTTCACGCGAGACGAGCCGCGCCGGCGTCGCTCGGTTGCGCAGCGGGTCGAATGCGCTGACCGACGGCGGCGAACTGCTGACGGGCAGATTCGACAGGGTGATGCGGAAGTTCTCGTCGGGCAGGTCGAAGCGGGTGGGATCGCTCGGCGACGCGCCCGGCTGATACAGCGTCAAGAGGTCTCTGGTCATGACATAGACAGGGATGACGAAGCGCGACGGCGAGGTCTGGAAGGGCAGGACGGCGAGCACGTCGCGGTCGTAGAGGGGTGGGTGGGCTGCGGTGCCGTCGCCGGCGAACTGGGCGTGGTTGCCGTCCTGGGCGATCGAGTCGATCACGAGCTGCCTGGCCGCCCCGGCGGGCCCGGGGCCCTGGAAGGCGCCCAGCATGCTGCGGAAGCCGGCCATCGTCTCGCCCCCGGCCTGGTCGCCGGGATAGGTGCCCGGATGTGCTTCCAGGGCGGCGAAGAAGGCGTCGCCGATCAGGCTCAGCGTGCCCGGGGCGGTGGCGAAGAAGTACTCGCGGGTCATGCCCTTGCTGACCATCGAGACGAGGCTGCGCAGCAGCGCCTTGGCCTGGAAGTGGGCACGATCGGCACTCGACAGGGTCGCCGACCCGCCCGACTGCGGCGTGAGGCCGTCGGGGCCGACGACGGTCGCGCTGCCGGGGCTGAGGTTGTACTCGGTCACCCACTTCTGGACCGGAGCTCCGCCCGCAGGGCCGACTGTGCGGCCGTGGGGAAAGCCGTAGATGGTGCTCGTCATCGGCGCCAGGTCGCGGACCAGGGTCTCGGTCCCGGTCGCCGTCAGGGTGTACTCGGGCAGCAGTGACTGGTAGGCGGGTACGAACAGCGGCTTGAAGCTGCCGGTGAGGGTGTCGCGCGTGCCCTGGGCGTTGAGCGGCAGGATGGCGTCTTCGCGATAGGCGCTCGGGAAGCTCCGCACGCCGACGTAGGGATGCTTGCTGAGGGCGGTCAGGCCGATCGGAGCGTTGGCGCCCGATGGGAACGGGGTCTGGCTGGCGAACCCGTTGGTGATGCCGACCGCCGGTGAGATCCCGTTCGCGGGACTGCGCACGTAGGCGACCGTCGCATCCAGGAGCGCCTTGCGGATTTCTTTGTTGACGAGCGCTCGATGCGATGTCGAGGCGACGGTCCGGGCCGCTGTTTCGGGCGCGGCCCCTTCGGTTTGCGGGCCGTCTTCGGCGTCGCTCCCGGGCTCGGCTTCGACGCCGTAATCGGTTTCCGAGCTCTTGCTCGAGGTCCCTTCTTCAGCGTCCGCCTGTCCTTCGCCGCTCGGGGCCGTTTCGCCGCCGGCGCCTTCGACGACCGACGCGGAGGAGCGCGCCGCGCTGACGCCTTCGCCCGTTTCTTCGGCCGCCCCCGAGTAGTAGTTTTCGGCATTCAGGAACTGCGAGCCGAAGGTCAGCTCGTTCCACAGCTCGAGGTCGAAGCCGCCAGCTCCGACGACGCTCGCGGCCAGCTTGGACACGGCGCCCACGTAGCCCAGCCAGCCCGCGAGGGTGGCCTGGAATGCAGGGTTGGGTTCGCCGCCCAGCAGCTTGGGCGCGGCGAAGGGCGCGTACAGCAGGGTCGTTCCACCATGAGGGCCCGCGGCGAGCGCTTGGGGCAGCGGCCGCGACAGCGTCGCCGCTCCGGTCGAGCTGACGCTCGTGATGAGGATGTCGGGCAAGCCTTTGAACGACGTCAGGCTGTTGAAGCCCGTCTTGCCGGGCACGACGATCGCTGCGCTGCCGGGCGCCAGGTGGACCGTCCGCGCGCCGGCGGCCGCCGGCGCGGTCATTTCGAGCGCGACGTGCTTCATCGGCGCGGGCGCGCCGCTGTAGGCGTCGAGGACGATCAGCGGCCGCAGGCCGTGGTCGTGCAGCGCGGTCAATCGCGACGTGATCGCCGCGAGGCGATCGGGAACGAAGACGGTCGGGTCGTAATAGGAGAGGGCCGAGAAGTTGATGCCGACACGGGCGAGCCTGAAGCCGCTGTCCTGGAGCAGTTGAGCGGTGCCCTCGGCGGCCGCCGGGCTGACGTTGAAGTTGATCCCGACGGATTCGAGCAGGCGCGAGGCGGGCCACGTGTCCTGGTAGGCGCGCCATGGCTGGAGCCAGAAGGACTTCGTACCGAACGGGGCGTCGGTCAGGAAGCGCGGGTCGATCGGGTCTTTGACGACTTCGCCCGATTCGATCGGCAGCGCGCTCCCTTTGCCGCTTCCCCTGCCGGTCGATTTGGTCGGAGCTTCGCCGCTCGGGCCCGAGCTGCGCTTGGAAGTGAGGGCGGAGGCGGGGAGGCCGGGCGGCGTCGCGGGAGGCGTGATCCACACGCCGGTCGAGCCGACGGGCGTCGCCTGCAGCGCTCCGCCTGCTCGCGTGGAGCGGCGCCGCGAGGGACGCCGTCCCTCGCACGCCCGGTGGCCGCGGATCCGTGGGGGCGAGTGGCGGGTCGAGGCGGTGCAGCCGCGGTGCCGTCGTGGCTTCGCGTCGGCGCTCGTCGGCAGCGCCGAGGAGATCACGAGCATCCCGAGCAGCGCCGCGGTCGCGGGCGTGCGGAGGTGGCCGGCGATTCGGCGCAGGCGAAGCCGTAGGGGCATTGCGGTCCTCGAGAGGTCGGCGGGGGAGGGAGCGGGTGCTGCGCTGCTTCACCCGACCGATCGGCGCAGTCAGCGGCCGCCTTGACGCCGCCGGGCGCGGCTGGACGTTCGTCGTGCCGCTGCGACGCCCACGCGGTGGCGCGCGGGCGCGGCTGGACTATGTTGGGGCGCATGTCCGGCCTCTCCGGCTCCGGCGCCGCGCCGCGGCTCCTCGTCCTCACGCCCGACTTCCCGCCCGCCCGGGGGGGAATCCAGATCCTGCTCCACCGGCTCGTGGTCGGGCTCGTGGGCTTCGACACCCGTGTCGTGACCCTCGCCGCCGACGGCGCGCCCGAGTTCGACGCGGCGAGCGGCGTGAGCACGCGGCGTGTCGCGGCGCCTGCGCGAGCGGGCGCCGCGCGCAACGCAGCGCTGAACGCCGCTGCGCTGCGGGAGGCGGCCCGCGTGCGCCCCGACGTGACGCTCAGCGCACACATCGTCACGAGCCCGGCGGCCGCCGTGATCCGCCGCGGGCTCGGCGGGCGGACGGTTCAGTACTTCTATGCGAAGGAGATCGGGAACAAACCCCGGCTCGCGCGATTCGCCGCCCGCCGGGCCGACGTGGGGATCTCGATCAGCTCCTACACCTCCGCGCTCCTGCGCGAGCACGGCGCCTCGCCACGGGCGCTGCGACTGATCGCACCCGGCGTGGATCTCCCTCCTGACGCTGCGCCGCTGCCCGCCCGGCGCCCGACGTTCGTGACGATCGCCCGCCTGGCCGATCGCTACAAGGGGCACGACGTCGTCATCCGCGCGCTGGGGCTCATCCGCGAGCGCGTGCCCGACGTCGAGTGGGTCGTGATCGGCGATGGCCCACTGCGCGCCGAGCTCGAACAGCTCGCCCGCGCCCACGGCGTGGAGGACGCGATCACGTTCCTGGGAGCCGTGTCCGACGCGGAGCGCGACTCCTGGCTGCGTCGCGCCGACCTTCTGGCGATGCCTAGCCGACTGCCCGACGGTCGCCTGGCCGGCGAGGGCTTCGGCATCGCCTACCTCGAGGCCGGCGCCGTCGGCAAGCCGGTGGTCGCCGGCGGCGTGGCCGGCGCGCTCGACGCCGTCGTCGACGGCGAGACCGGGCTGCTCGTCGACCCCACCGATCCGGCGGCGGTCGGCGAGGCAGTCGCCCGCCTGCTGCTCGACCCGGCCCTGGCCCGGCGGCTGGGCGCGGCGGGGGCCCGCCGCGCGCAGGGCTTCGCCTGGCCGGTGATGGTGCACCACGTCCAGGCGCTGCTCGAGGAGCAGCTTGCGGAGCGATGAGGGTTCTCTATGTCAACCACACCGCGAAGGTCAGCGGCGGCGAGCGTTCGCTGCTCGGCCTGCTGGAGGCACTCGGCGACGAGGTCGACGCGCTCGTGGCCAGCCCGGAGGGGCAGCTGAGCCGAGCCGTCGAGCAGCTCGGAGTCGCGACCGCGAAGGTGAGCGGGACGGCGGGGAGCCTGCGCCTGCATCCGCTGCACACGCCGCGGACGCTGGCCGAGCTCCTCGCGGCCTCCGTCCAGGTCCGCCGGCTCGCCCGCGCGCGCGGCGCCGAGGTGATCCACGCCAACTCGATTCGCGCGGGGCTGGTCCTCGGGCTCGGGCGCCTCGCGCCGAGGGCACGGGTCGTGCACGTGCGCGACTGCTTGCCGCCCGGCGCGCTGAGCACCGCGACTATGCGCACGATCGCAGCGACCGCCACGACGGTCGTGGCGAACTCCCGCTACACGGCTGCGTCCGTGCGCGCGGCCGCTCCGCGCGCGAACATCGAGGTCGTCCACAACGCCGTCGACCTCGCCCGCTGGGACGCGTCGCGGATCGATCGCGCCGCCGCTCGCGCGCGCTTGGGCAGGGCCGGCGAGCGCGCGCTGCTGCTCGGCGTGGTAGCGCAGCTGAGCCCGTGGAAGGGGCAGGACGTGGCCGTCGAGACGCTCGGCCTGCTGTGCGATCAGGGGATCGACGCCCATCTGCTGCTGATCGGCTCGGCGAAGTTCCTCGCGCGCTCGACGCGCTTCGACAACCGCGCCTATGTCGCCGGCCTGCACGCGCGCATCGCCGAGCTCGGGCTCGGGGACCGGGTGTCCCTGCTGGGCGAGCGCGACGACGTGCCCGAGCTGATGTCCTCGCTCGACATCCTGCTGCTGCCCTCCCACGAGGAGCCCTTCGGCCGCGCGGTCATCGAGGCGATGGCGCTCGGTGTGCCAGTGCTTGCGACAGACGTCGGCGGTCCGCCAGAGATCATCGAGGACGGCCGCGAGGGCTTCCTGCTGCCGCCGCTGGACCCGCGCGCGTGGGCGCAGGCCGTCGGGCGGATCCTCGAGCGCCCCGACGGCGGCAGCGCGATGGGCGCTGCGGGAAGGCGCAGGGTCGAGGAGGCGTTCACAGTCGAGCAACACGCGGCGGCGATGCTCGAGGTGTATCGGCGCGCGCTGGCGCGCGCCGCGGCTTGACATTGGGCAGACGCACCCTAAAGTTCAACGCGCCCGAGGACGTTCCACGACTGTCCCGGAGATCTCGGCTGGCTGCATGGCCGAAACAGCACGGATGCCCGCCACCACCTACCACCTAACGCACCTGCGTATGCTCGAGTCCGAGGCCATTCACGTGATGCGTGAGGTGGCGGCGGAATTCGAGCGCCCGGTGCTGTTGTTCAGCGGCGGCAAGGACTCGATCGTCCTGCTGCGCTTGGCCGAGAAGGCGTTCCGCCCGGCACCGCTCCCGTTCCCGATCATGCACGTCGACACGGGGCACAACTTCCCCGAGGCCATCGAGTTCCGCGACAGGCGGGTCGCCGAGCTCGGCGAGCGGCTCGTGGTGGCGCTCGTCGAGGACTCGATCGCCAGCGGCCGGGTCGTCGAGGAGACGGGTCCGCGCGCCTCACGGAACGGCCTCCAGACGGTCACGCTGCTCGACGCGATCGCCGAGCACGGCTTCGACGCGGCCTTCGGTGGCGCCCGCCGCGACGAGGAGCGGGCGCGCGCCAAGGAGCGCATCCTGTCCTTCCGCGACGAGTTCGGCCAGTGGGAGCCTCAGCGCCAGCGACCCGAGCTATGGAGCCTCTACAATGGGCGGCTACGCAAGGGGGAGCACGCCCGCGTCTTTCCCATCTCCAACTGGACGGAGTTGGACGTGTGGCAGTACATCGCAGAGGAGGACTTGGAGGTGCCGTCGATCTACTTCGCGCACGACCGCCAGGTCTTCGCCCGTGACGGGATGCTCTATGCCGTCAGCCCCTTCATCGAGCTCATGGACGGCGAGGAGCCGTTCACCTCGACCGTGCGCTATCGGACGGTCGGGGACATGAGCTGTACCGGGGCGGTCGAGTCGACGGCGGCGACACTCGCCGAGGTCGTCGCCGAGATCGCCGCAACCGAGGTCACCGAGCGCGGCCAGACGCGCGCCGATGATCGGGTCACCGAGGCCGCGATGGAGGATCGCAAGCGGAAGGGATACTTCTGATGGACAGCTCGCGATCTGCGTCTGGCGTCGTCGCGAACGGCAACGGCAAGGCGGCCGCCGCCGAGAAGCACGTCGTGCCCGCGGCCGAGACCGCGGCGGAGGCCTTCCAGCGCCTGACCGAGCGCCCGGCCGACCTCCTGCGGTTCGCCACCGCCGGCTCGGTCGACGACGGCAAGAGCACGCTGATCGGCCGGCTGCTCTATGACTCCAAGCAGGTCCTCAGCGATCAGCTGGCCCATGTCGAGGCCGCCAGCGAGCGTATGGGCCACGATTTCGTCGACCTGTCGCTGCTCACCGACGGGCTGCGGGCCGAGCGCGAGCAGGGGATCACGATCGACGTCGCCTACCGCTACTTCGCGACGGCCCAGCGCCGCTTCATCATCGCCGACACGCCGGGCCACGAGCAGTACACCCGCAACATGGTCACCGGCGCCTCGACCGCCGATCTGGCGATCGTCCTGATCGACGCCCGCAAGGGCGTCATCTCGCAGTCCAAGCGCCACGCCTTCATCAGCTCGCTGCTCGGCATCCCGCATGTCGTGGTGTGCGTCAACAAGATGGACCTCGTCGACTTCGACGAGCACGTCTTCGACGCGATCGTCGAGGACTTCGATCGCTTCGCCGCGCGGCTCGAGATGCCCGACGTGACGTTCATCCCGATCTCGGCGCTGCTCGGCGACAACGTCGTCGAGCGATCGGAGGCGATGCCGTGGTACCAGGGGCCCCCGTTGCTCTACCACCTCGAGCACGTCCACATCGCCTCGGACCGCAACCTGATCGACGTGCGCTTCCCCGTCCAGTGGGTCATCAGGCCGCCGGCGAGCAGCGTCACCGACTACCGCGCCTACGCCGGCCAGCTCGCGGGCGGCGTGCTGCGTCCCGGCGACGATGTCGTCGTGCTGCCCAGCGGCCACCACACGACGGTAGCCGCCATCGACACCTTCGAGGGTGAGGTCGAGGAGGCCTTCCCGCCGATGTCGGTCGCCCTGCGCCTGGCCGACGACATCGACGTCAGCCGCGGGAGCATGATCGTGCGCACGCAGAACCAGCCGTCGGTGTCGACGGGCTTCGAGTGCCTCGTGTGCTGGATGTCCGAGCAGCCGCTCAGCCCGCGCCGCCGCTACCTGGTCAAGCACACGACGCGCACCGTGATGGTCGGCGCGGTCGACGTCCGCTACCGGCTCGACGTCGAGACGCTCCGCCGCGACGAGGACGTCACGACGCTCGCGCTCAACGACCTCGCCCGCGTGCACCTGCAGCTGAGCGCGCCCCTCGTGTTCGACTCCTACCGGCGCAACCGCGTGACGGGGAGCCTGATCATCATCGACGAGGCGACCAATGAGACCGTCGCCGCCGGTGTCATCCTCGACACCGAGGTCGAGGGATCGACGACAACCGAGCCCAAGAGCGAGCGCAGCCCCAACGTCCGCTGGCAGGGATCGCGCATGACCCGCGAGCGCCGCCGCGGCGCGCTCGGCTACGGCGGCGCGACGCTGTGGTTCACAGGCCTTCCCGGCGCCGGCAAGTCCACCGTGGCCGCGGCGGTCGAGGAGCGCCTGATCGAAGCCGGACGTCCGGCGCTGCTCCTCGACGGCGACAACCTCCGTCACGGCCTCAACGGTGACCTCGGCTTCGACGAGGAGGCGCGCACCGAGAACGTGCGCCGCACGGCCCACGTGGCGAGGCTGCTCGCCGAGTCCGGCACGATCGCGCTCGTCAGCCTCGTCAGTCCCTACGCCGCCGACCGCCAGTCGGCCGCCGCCCTCCACGCAGCCGAGGACCTCGGCTTCCTCGAGATCTACGTCAACGCGCCGCTTGAGCTGTGCGAGGAGCGCGACCCCAAGGGTCTCTACGCTCGCGCCCGCTCGGGCGAGTTGGCGGGACTGACGGGTGTCGGCGCGCCCTACGAGGCGCCGACGAGCCCCGACCTCGTGCTCTGCAGCGACGAAACGGTCGAGGAAGAGGTCGCCCGCGTGATCGACCTGCTCGTCGCGCGGCAGATCATCTCAGAGGACGCCTGAGCGACGGCCGGCCTCCTCGGGGCCGACTAGCCTTTTTTGCGTTTGCGCTTGGCCAGCGGCGAGGCGCGCAGGACGATCGTCGGGCTGGCGCCGGAGGCGACCGGGCTCGCGCCGGGGCGCAGTTTCACGTACGCCCGGTAGCGCCCGCCGTGGCGGATGGCCACGACGAGGCTGAATCGCGAGAAGGTTCGCCCGGCCTTCTTGACGACGGTCGTGAACTGACTCACGAATTTTTCCATCGGTTCCGAGCCGGCCGGGCTACTAACCGTCCTGTGCAGCTGGAAGTACACCTTCGCGCCGGTGACGGCCGGCGTCACCGTGCCATAGAGGCGCACGAGTCCGGCGTGTGCGCTCGAGCGCGCGTGCAGGACGACACGAACGGTCGCGCGGACGGGGACGATCGGGGAGTAGATGGGCCGCGGGTCGAGCGTCGTGACCCGGAACTCGGTGCTCGCGGCGATGTTGGCGACCCTGAAGGAAAAGCGGCCCGCGGCGTCGGTGACGGCCGGCGGCCCGATGTTCGCGAACGCGTCGAGGTAGGGGTAGGCCGTCGCCTGGAGGACCACCGCGTGCCGCGCGGCGCCGATGCCCCTCAGCGTGCCGCTGAGGACGAACGGCGTGCCGACGGTGACCGAGCCGGGCTTCTCGATTTCGACCTTGACCGGGATGGCCTTGACGAGGAAGATGTGGTCGCCTCCCAGGACGACGGCGCCCTGCGCGTAGCGGGCGACGATGCGGAAGTGGTAGCTCGTGCCGGGTACCAGGCCGGCGACGGGCTGGCCGACTTTGACGCGTGCCGTGCCGCTGCCGACAGGGAGGATCGGCGTCGCAAAGCCGTAGGCGGTGGTCGGTCCGTACTGGAAGTAGTAGCTGGTTTCCGTGCCGCCCGGATTGATGACCCCGGTGAGCTGGGCCGACGTCGGGAGGATGTGCAGGGCGGCGCCGGTCGTGGCATGCGGCTTGGCTTCGACGGCCGTCGCGGCACCGGGTGCGAGGGTGCCGAGCAGCAGCGCGAGGGCCGCGAGCATCGGCGCTGCCAAGGCGGTGCGGCTGGCGGTCCTGCTGTGGCTCATGCGGACGATCTCCCGTTCATCGCTTTCAGGCGCATCCATGCGCGGCGTGGGACGCCGTCGCGGGTCACACGCTAGCTGGTGGCCTCATCGCTCGTAACCCGCCCGGCGGGCGTTCGATGCGGTGAACGGGGCGCCCGACGGCCGCCGGGGGAGCGCGGAGCCCGCCTCGAGCGGCTTCACAAGATGATCACGTGGGAGCCGCCGCGGGGGTCGACGATACGCGGGGTGGGCGGGCGCACCGAGCGCAGCGCCATGCCCGGGCACCCGAAGATGTCGAGCGAACTGACCGCCAGCCAATCTCCCTCGCCCGTCGTCGACGACGACGGGCGGTGCCGGGCCTGTGGCTCTCCGCTGCATGCCGATCAGCGCTATTGCCTGGAGTGCGGCGAGCGCGCGGTGCCCGTGAGCTCGCTGCTCCTCGGCGCGGGGCGGCTCCTAGCCGCCGAGAGCCCCCTCCCGACGACGCCGCCCGCGCTCGAGGCGCCGCTCGCCGCCGCCTCCGCCTCAGCCGGCGGGCGCCCGGGCTTCGCCGTGACGACCCTCGCCGGTGTCGGGGTGCTCATGCTCGCGATGGGTGTCGGCGTGCTGATCGGGCGCTCGGGCGGGTCGCGGCCGAGCGCTGCCGCGCCACAGGTCGTGACCGTCGGCGCGGCCCCACAAACGGGATCGGCGGGCGCGACCGGCGAAGTGGCCTTCCAGAGCGACTGGCCGACGTCAAAGAGCGGCTACACGGTCCGGCTGCAGACGCTGCCCGAATCCGGCACCTCGACAACCGCTGTTGCAGCCGCCAAGGGCTCGGCGACCGCAAAGGGGGCGCCGGCGGTCGGAGCCCTACGCTCGCGGGACTTCACCAGCCTGACGGCGGGCAGCTACGTGATCTACTCCGGCGTCGATGCGACCAGGGCCCAGGCCCTCAAAGCGCTCGGGGCGCTCAAGCGGAGCTTCCCCGGCGCCGCTGTGATCCGGGTTGCGAAGAGCGCCGCCGGATCGGCCGGCGCCGCCACGGAATCCGGCGGCGGAAAAGCCGGCTCGAGCCTCAACCACCCGGCGCCCCCGAGCGTCCTCGAAGGCCTCAAGTCGACCAAGGGCAAAAGCTATGAGGAACGCTCGAAAGCCCTCCCCAACGTCGTCTCGACGGGATGACGATGGGAGCGCTGGGGGATGCGATCGGCAGGAATGGGCAACAGCCGCCGGCTCTCGGCCCGCGTCGCTCGGGCGTGCCTGCAGGTGTCGCGGACGCGACGGGCGCACCTATGGGCAATCTCGCCGCGAGGCGAGATGCCCTGGCGGCCGAGGTTGCGGAGCTGCACTGGGATCTCGGGGGCCTGGCGTACGAGATGGCGATCCGGGATCACTTTCGCCTCGACGTGCTCGTCCGTCGCGCGGCTGTCCTGCAGGAGCGCGACGCGGAGCTCGCCGAGATAGAGCGGCTCCTTCGCATGGAGCAGGGGGGCGCAGCCGGCAGCTGTCCGTCCTGCGGCGCGCCGCACAGCCGGGGCGCAATCTTCTGCTGGCAATGCGGCGCTCGCCTGATGGAGAAGCTGGCGAGCACCGTCGTCGCCGGGCGCGACGGCACGGCGCCGATGGATGAGCTGCTGGGGGCGGACGCCGCCGACGGCGCGGAACGGTAGGGGTGGCTCTCGGGCGCATTCGCGCCGCCCTGGCGCGCGCCCCCGTGCGGGTGCGGGTCTGGGCGGCGCTGGCGATCGGCTTCCTCGGCTTCGGCGTGCTCCTCGGCGCCGCCACCCGAGACGCGTCTCCGGCAGCCGGCGCAGGCGCGCGCGTGCCACTGACGGTGGTCCTCGCCTCGACGCCCACACCGAGCTCCACGGCCTCGTCCGCCGGCGAACCGTCCGCCGCAGAACCGGAATTGCCGGCGGTGGAAGCTGCACCGACGCCTGCGCCGGCGTCCGCGCCCGCAGCGCGGCGTTCCCCGGCGGCGAGCTCGACGCCGCGGGCGGGTGCCGGCGCTCCGGCGGGCACAGAACGGGGTGCGCCGGCTCCTGCCTCGAAGCTCCCCAGGATCAGGCACGTGTTCATCGTCATGCTCTCCGATCAGCCATATGCGAGCGTGTTCGGGCCCGCCTCGACGGCCTCCTACCTGTCGCGAACGCTGGAGGGTCGAGGAGCTCTGCTGGTGCGCTACGACGCCGTCGCCCACGAGGAGCTGCCCAACGAGCTGGCACTGCTCAGCGGCCAGGGGCCGACGGCCGAGACGGCGGCCAACTGCCCCACCTACGCCGACATCTCGCCGGCCGGGGCGGCCGGCGAACAGGTCCTCGGCAGCGGTTGCGTCTACCCGCGCCGGACGCGGACGCTGATCGACCAGCTCGCGGCCAAGCACCTCTCCTCGCGTGCCTACGTCGAGGGCATCGACGAACCCGGCGCGAGCACGGGCCCCTGCCCGCACCCCCTCCCGGGCCAGAGCGACCCGACATCAGGTGTCGAAGCCGGCCTCGGCGCGTACGCGACGTTCCGCAACCCGCTCGTCTACTTCCACTCGATCGTCGACTCACCGGCCTGCGCGGGTGAGGATGTCGGACTCGCGCGCCTGAGCGGCGACCTCGCTCACGCCAAGCGCACCCCGAGCCTGCTCTACATCGCTCCCGACCGCTGTCACGACGCCAGCCCGGTGCCCTGCGCGGCCGGGGCCGCCGCCGGCCTCGGCCCGGCGGACGCGTTCCTGCGCCGCTGGGTTCCCGCGATTCTCGCCTCGAAGGCCTACCGGGATGGGGGCCTGCTCGTGATCACGACCGACGAGGCGCCGCCGGGCGGCGAATTCGGCGACTCGAGTGCCTGCTGCGGCCAGCCCCCCTACCCCAATCTCCCGACCACGACCGCCCCCACGGGCCACGGCGGAGGAACGGTGGGCGCGCTGCTGCTCTCGCCGTTCATCGGCCACGCGTCGACGAGCCAGCAGCCCTACAACCACTTCTCGCTGCTTCGGACGATCGAGGACGTGTTCGGCGTCGGGCACCTCGGCTACGCGGGGTTGCCCGCCGTCAAGCCATTCGAAGCCTCTCTGTTCGTGGCCGGCAGAGGGTGAGGACCGACACGGCAGCCGGCCGCGCGGCTCGGCCTACGTCCGGGCACGCGTGCGCGCCGCGCAGCTGCGGCGGGCCGCGCGCCCTCCGTCACTACCCCGCGAGCTCCTCGTAGGTGACCGCGACGCGCCGCCCGTCGGCTCGGCCGAGCGCCCGCTCGAGCGCCATCATGTGGTGAGGATGGCGCAGGTAGTCCGGATGGACATCGAGCCGCATGGCGGGTAGCGGCAGCAGCGAGCCGGCGCGCACCACGGCAGGCGAGAGGACGCGGCGCAGGCGCCCTGCCGCGTCGAGGCTCCACGCCGGGCAGAGCGGGCCGGGCGCGCCCGTGGGCCCGCCCGTCGGTCCGCGGTGGACGCGCAGCAGGCCGGCCCACCAGCGGAACCTGGGGGAGAGGGCGCGGCGTAGCGCGGCCGTGTAGGCGTAGGCCGGCGCGACGAATCCGTCAGGCTCGACGCCGGCGATCTTCAGCACGCGCCAGCCGGCGTTGACGGCGCTGCGTGCCTCGCGCTCATCTAGTCCGACGAACTCGCCGCGCCCCTGACGCTGGCCGCGGGGGAGCCCGTGTCGTGACGTGCCCTCCGGGCGCGAGGTGCGGTTCTCGAAGCCATGTTGGGCGATCGCGTCGCCGCTGCCGCGCCGCTCGATCAGCCAGTCGATCATCGCCGGGCAGCGCTCGCCGATCGGGTGCAGGTCGCGGGCTGGGATCACGAGCAGCGTGACGCGGTCGACGCCGTGGTCGTCGAGCCAGTCGCGGATGAGGGCGCAGCGCTCGAACGTCTGCGGCTCGATGCCGTGGAGTGCGACGGCGATCGTCGGGGGAGCGGAGCGACGCCTGCCCGCCCGCCGCAGCCTCCCCGGGACGGCACGCTCGCCCGGCCCCCGGCTCCCCGGGACGTCGGCCAAGCGCGACATCGTCGACCCCTCGCCCATGTAAGAAGATTCGCCCGCAAACAGCGCCTTTCTGTGATCAACCGGGAACGATCGTGTGTCGGGGATGTGAACAAGCGGGCGCTGCCGGCCCTTGGAGTCCGGCCACGTGCGGCGGCCAATCCTCGGCACGCCCTAAGCTGTCGGCGCCGTGCATCTGCTCGCCGTCGCCAACCCGATCTCCTACTTCCAGGCCATCATCCTCGGCTTGACCCAGGGGATCGCCGAGCCGTTCCCGATCTCGAGCCTGGGTCACGGCGTCATCCTGCCCCGCCTGGCCGGCTGGCACATCCACCAGAACGACAAGTTCTTCCTGACGTTCCTGATCGCGACGCACCTCGCGACCGCGATCGTGCTGCTGCTGTTCTTCCTGCGCGACTGGGTCGAGATCGTGAAGGGGCTGGGGCGATCGCTGCAGATGCGCGAGATACGCAGCGAGGACACCTACGCCCGCCTGGGCTGGCTGCTCGTCGCCGGCACGATCCCGGTCGGCGTCATCGGGCTGCTGTTGCAGGAACCGCTGCGCAAACTGTTCGCCTCGCCACAGACGGCCGCGGCCTTCCTCATCGTCAACGGTGTGTCGCTGCTCGTGTTCGAGCGCCTGCGCCGGCGGCCGCCGCGGCCGGGCGACTACGCCGGCGACGTCGACGGCCGGCTTGCCAAGCTCTCCTGGCGCCAGGCCATCTCGGTCGGCACCTCGCAGGCCGCCGCGTTGATACCGGGCATCTCGCGGTCGGGCTACACGATGGGAGGAGGACTGCTCGCGGGTCTGTCCAACGACGACGCCGCGCGCTTTGGATTCCTCCTGGCGACACCGGTGATCTTCGCGGCCGCCGCTCTGAAGCTGCCGGAACTGTTCGGGTCGGCCGGCGACGGCGTACGCGGGCCGGCGCTCGTCGCGGGGCTGTGTGCCGCGGCGACGACGTTCTTCGCCGTCAAGTTCCTCCTGCGCTTCTTCCGCAGCAACCGCCTGACGCCCTTCGGCGTCTACACCATCGGCCTCGGCGTCGTTAGCACGCTCGTCTTCGCGCTCGGCGGCTAGGCCTGCGGGTCGGGCGAGCCGGCCGAGCCGGGTGAGCTCGTCTTCGGCCCTGTCGCGAACCAGGCGAAGGCGAAGGACGCGAGCGCCACGACCAGGGCGGCGATGCCGTGCTTGGTGTGGTGGTGGTTGGCCTCGGCGTTGGTCGGCGAGACATGGCCGGGGAAGAAGGACGGGAGCGAATGGGCCGGATCGGCGAAGTACACGATCGCGACGACGATCAGCAGGACGCCCAGCAGCACGGCGGGGATGATGAGTCGGCGGGAGTTGGCGTTCATCGCCGGGCATGGTAGTGCAGGACGCTTGCCGAGGTGCAACTAGCGTCCCGGATCGGGTCCCGGCGGCGGTTCTCGTAATCATGGGAGGCCATGCCTGCGCCCAAGACCCCTCCCAAGATGTTCAGCACCCGCAGCCACGCGTGGCAGGAGGTCGGCCTGCTGCGCCAGATCAGCCCGCGCGTCGTCAAGCGCGCAAGGCTCGAGGCGCTCGTCCTCATGCCGCTGTTCGTCGGCGTGGTGGTGCTCTACGACAACCGCGACAGCCTGCTCGGCGTGACCGTGCGCAGAGGACACTCCCACGCAAAGCAGCTCGAACCAGCGCTCGAAACGCCGGTGACGGTTGTGGCGGTCATCGCCCTGATGATCCTCGGCTGGGCGATCGCGCGCGACGTCGGCCGGGGCCTCGGGCCGGCGCTGTTCCGCCGTCTGGACCCGGCGACCGCGGG
>OUNO011323177.1_pt1 | contig 47875 bp, 46 predicted proteins | sample 1779811 | NCBI WGS metagenome assembly OUNO01 (sample SAMEA3914804, study PRJEB12502) | metagenome | biome: forest; material: soil | place: Canada | collected 2010-06-25 | depth 0.3 m
GCTTCGATTTGAGCGACATCACCGCCGCAAGCCCCTGATATCTGATGGAAACTTGCAGAATCAATGTTCAGGCTCTCGACTTCAATCAGGAGCTCATCTGCCGCAATAGGTAGGGCTGGCGAGATCACTTCGGCCTGCTGAGGCAGGACACCCGTAGGCTGTGTGGAACGCTGTAGGCCCAGCGCGTCAGCTGGTCTGAAAGAACTCATGGGGATCTCCGGATTAGGTGGCTGAAATATCAGGGAGTTTCGGTCGAGGCAACCCCTCCCAGATAGACTTCGTAGACAGGGTCCATTACGGTGCCCCTACCTCTCGAATGGTGTGCTGAAGCGGGTGAAATTCCCGCGCTGTCCCGCAACGGTGTTCGGGTTTTTCACGTGAACGCGTCGAAACCCGTCAGTCCGATCGCCTCTTTCGAGCCCAATCAGCGACCGTCCGGCTCTTCGTGGTGTAAGAGTGGCGTCACCGACTTCTCCAGCGGCAGAACCCGCGTGGGGTCAGTGGCTTCATTTGTATCACCTCGAAGGAAGGCGCTCGCCTTTCCCGCGGAGGACTTCCAATGACTAGCCCAAATAGCGTCCCACCGATCCCGTCCACACCACTTCGAATGGTGGAGATGGTCTTTCCCAATACCACCAATCACTACGGCACGATGTTCGGAGGCAAAGTCCTCGATCTCATGGACCGAGCGGCATTTCTCGCTGCTACCCGATTTTCAAACCATTCCATCGTTACGGCGAGCATGGAGCACATCGACTTTTTCGTTCCTGTGAAACAAGGGCATCTCGTCGAACTCGTAGCCGAGATTGTCTACACGGGCAGAACCTCGCTCACCGTACGGGTCGATCTCTTTTCTGAAAATCCGATCGAGCGTTCGCGGACACATGCAAGCCAGGGTTACTTCAACATGGTGGCGGTCGACTCAAACGGCAAGCCGGTGCGTGTTCCGACACTCCTGATTCAAACAGAAGAACAGCGCGTAGAATGGTCGCGGGTCGAGGCGCAACGTGCCGCAACCGAAAGCCGGAGGTCGCGATGAAAGCGACTCCGTTCCTGGCAAGAAGTGCGGGCCTGCATCGCACCGCGGGAAGCAACCCCTACGATTGCTGGAAGCTAGATCCGTACCTGCCTCTTTCGCCTGACGAGATCAAAATCCGGGTTTCAAAATTAAATCTCGATTCAACGAGCGCACAACAGCTTACGACGCGGCATTCTGGCGATGAAAATGCCATAAAAATAGCCGTTTCTGAGATCGTTCGTGCACGCGGTAAGATGCATAACCCCGTGACCGGATCGGGTGGTGTGATGTGTGGAGAAATCATTGAAGCGGGTGAACTCAGAAGAGCAGAAGTCCGCCTCGGAGCTCGAGTCGTCACCCTGGTTTCGAATACCCTCGTTCCACTTCATCTTGAGAGAGTGACCGCGTTCAACCCGGCTTCTCATCAAGTCGAGACTGAAGGGTTTGCGGTTCTTCCTCCTTTCGCCAAGTATGCCGTAATCCCACCCGGACTTTCCGATGCCGTGGCACTCACGGCCCTTGATGTCTGTGGTGTTGTTCCGCAAGTCGAACGTCTATGCACGGGTGCCTCGCGAGTCGTGATCTTGGGGGCAAGCGGTAAGGCGGGACTCTTTGCGCTCTATGCAACCGCCCAGCTCATTGCTCCGCACGGACGCGTTCTCGCAGTAAGCCCTGAAGGGACTTCTTCTTGGATTCAAGAAGACACCGCTCCTTGCGTTCAATGGCTCGCCTGCGACGCTCGAAATGCGAGCCAGCTTGAAGAGCGAGTGTTTGCTGCATTCGATGGAGATCATGCAGACGTCGTCATTGATTGCACAAACGTTCAGGGGGTGGAAATCGGAGCCGCTGCTAGTTGTCGAGATGGCGGTACTGTCTACTTCTTCAATATGGCGACTCGGTTTCAAGCTGCTGCACTCGGGGCTGAGCTCGTCAGTCGCGATATCCAATACGTAATTGGCTATGGGCTTCTGCCGCAGGCGGATCTCAAAGCATTTGAGCTACTGAGACGTGAACCCCACCTATTAAGGAAGATCCAAAGGCTCGCGGTTTCGTAGCCTGGGACTGTCTAAGAAGCTGACACCTGCCACTACTCAAAGGACAGGTCGGAGACGACACAGCTCTGACCTGTCCTCCTAACTATCGATAAACAAAAGACATATCCTACTGCCTTGCGCCCAGTCAAACTGGCACCCAGCTTGCTTTATCTATCTCCAAGAGAGAGTTACCGGATTAAGCCCACCGACTGTCTTGTGAGAGGGACAGTTAAAAACAGGGCTTCCGGCAAGGAGTAGACTATGACGAACAAGAAACGTTTTTTGATTTCTGTCGCATCCATTCAGCTTTTGACCCTGAGCCTCGGCGCCCTCGCCGTTGCAGGTGACGAAGGCCTCCCTGAGATTCTTTCTCAGCTGAGCCAGGCACAGAAGACCATGGACAAGTACTCTGCGAATCCAAATTCGTCGGAGTACCAAAAAGCGAAAAAACTTAAAGTAGATTTGATCTACGGAAAACTCATGACGGGTTCATGGGACAACGCACTCGTAAAAGAGTACGTCACCCTGAATACCGCTTGGAACAAAGACACTGGCAACACGGCAGCAAAAGATAAGTCTCAAAAAGCTTATCGCGCCATGCTCGGCAGCGAAGCCCCAACCGCAGTCGTTCAAAACCAAATTGCTTCTGAAGCCCGCCCGACCTACTTGAGCTCGGACAAGATCGCCACCACCTTCAAGTATTTCAGCGTGAAGAAAAGCGACGCTTCCGCTCAGATCAACGGCACGGTTTTCAAAGACTGCGCAGACAAATTCCGCTTCATTCCAGTGTCTGAAAAGAGCGCAGGAAACGGCGAATACGTTGGTTATCAAATCATCGACCAGGGCGGCGGCCTCGCCTGCGTAGAAGAAGCCAACAAGGCTTTCTCTGCTTGCGGCACAAGCCTGAACCTGACCAAAGAGTGCTCGTTCGATTACGTCGAGCTCAAGACTCTTCCTGGCACGAGCCTCCAGCTTCCAGGCAGCGGTTCGGCATTGATCGGACTTCAGACTCTCGACGGTTCGAAACCTTCTGACATGCTTAACTTCGCTGACTTCCCGGGCGGACAGATTGCTTACACGAGCCCTGCTCAGCGCAAACTCGACGCTTACAACACTCAGGTTGCCGGTTGGGACAATGACTACCGCAACTGCCGCAGCTCCCTCGACGAACTCGACATCGCTCGTGTCTCGCTCGGTAGCTTGGTCAACATCGGCCAGGGCCCTAGCAACGTCGAAACTGCTTTGAAAATTCTCAACGTCGACCAGAAAGCAGTCTACGAGAAAATGATCTTGAAAGCTAAAACGAAGGAAGAACTCGCAAGCCTTCGTGAAACCATCTTGGCATGGGCTGCTGAAGGCCCTGTTGGCCTGAGCGGCGATGACTTCGCTACCCTCATGCAGACCATCGCAGGTCGTTACGCGAATGATCCAGCCCTGGGTGCAGAACGCTTCAAGCTCGCTGATGCTACCATCACTGAAGCTGAAGGCATCGCAGGCTTGAGCAGCGAACGCCAGGCTGGTCTCCAGAACAACCACACCGAAATCGGCGTAACCCGCATGACTTCGCTGGCTGAAGACGGCTACTACGGCAACACGGCTCTTGCGAGCTACTTGGGCTCGAAGGACTACCGCGACTTCACGAAACAGCTCAGCAAGTACATGAACCAGGCTTGCGGCAACAAGGGCTCCTTGGATTCTTGTGTCGCAGCTCGCTCAGCAGCTAGCAACGTGATGCAGGTTCAATCGAACCTTCAGCAGAACTTCTACAACCCACAAGCTTCGCCTCAGGCGCAGATGATGGCTCAGGTTGCTCAGCACCAGAACGCTGTCCCAACATTCGGTGCAAGCTACGGATCGACGCCTCAGCAGAACGCGTTCAACCCACTTGCTAACTCCTTCACCCCGATGGGAACTGGAAACATGGGTGCATGGCTCGGCGGAACTTATGGAAACACTGGAAACACCGCTTCTGCCTACCCGACGATCCGCTCGAACTTCGGTTCTTGACCCGTCGCGACAGAGTCGCTGATCTAAGATGATCTATACAGGGCGAATCTCGAAAGAGGTTCGCCCTTCGTATTTTAGGCCATTCTTTTCATCTATTTCGAAGAGAATGCGTGTTCACCAAAACAACAAACCATTTTGATGCGACTTTTTGTTGACGATCCGAAGGCTTCGCGTTTAATCGATCACTGTTGCTCTGCTACTTATTTACAGGGGGTGCTCGATGGCAACCGGATTAGTGAAATGGTTTAACGATAGCAAAGGTTACGGATTTATCCAGGCGGATGGCACTGAGCGCGACGTGTTCGTGCACTATACCGCTATCCAAGGCGAAGGCTTCAAAACCCTCGCTGAAGGAATGAAAGTTCAGTTCGAATTGATTGAAGGCCCAAAAGGTCCTCAGGCTTCGAACGTTGGTAAAGCAGCAACAGCTAACTAAGGCTGCGGCAGCGAGATCAATACCTCGCGCCGACCTTGGGTTGCGTTACCAAGTACGAGTAGTGTGAAGGCGAGTCGAAAGACTCGCCTTTTCTTTTTTTAGGCTTCAACGGTCGCAATCGAAACACGACACGTGCTGATTGACCCAAAGCCCGACGGAATTAGGTTTCCGCTCTTCTTCAAACCCATTCCCTGCATCTTCGGCGCAACGGTCGTGGTCGGTAGATTTCTGAAAATCCAACCCGTCTGAATGTCGGCAGAGAACTTTTCCCATACCGCTTTGTCCTGAGTGAAAATGCTCGAAACCAGCCCATATTGGCTCGCGTTTGAGATGGCAATCGCCTGATCCAAATCACTCACCGAGAGCACGCCCACACAGGGCGCAAAGTATTCGCTCTGTTGGAAAACACTCTTTTTCGATGCTTCAAGCGAACTATCCTTCACCTGAACAATCGTCGGCGTGACGTAATTTCCGGGCTTTGGAAGCTCGAGCGCTTTTCCGCGCATCACGAGTTCATTGCCTTCGCGTGCTGCGATTCCGATGAACTTCATGTAGCGATCCACGGACCCATGATCAACCATCGGGCCCATGAAGGGATCATCAAGCGGATGTCCAATGGTGAACGCTTTGCTGGCCTGGTGAAGGCGATCGATAAACTGATCGCAGATTTTTGAATGAACCAGAATTCGGCTCGTTGAAGTGCAACGCTGACCCGCACTCATAAATGAAGCGGTTAGGCTCTGTTTGACCACGGCATCGATGTCCGCATCTTCCCAGACAACGGACGTGTTCTTTCCGCCCATCTCGAGCGCGAGAAACTTCCAATGCTGTTGAAGAGTGTCCTGCTTAATGCGGACGCCAACATCGTAGGAGCCTGTGAAAAGAATTCCGTCGATGCTTTCATGCACACAGAGGCGACGGCCGACTTCGCGCTCGCCTTGGATGAGATTGAAAACGCCTTTTGGAAATCCTGCCTGCTGCATGCATTCGGCAAGTACTTGTCCTGTCAGAGGCGCCTTCTCCGAGGGCTTGTAGACGACTGTGTTACCGGACAGAAGAGCCGCAACAAAATGGGCGTTGGGATAGTAGGCCGCACCGCTGAATGGCCCAATGACAGCCATGACTCCACGGGCGCGATCTTGGTATCCTGCGCTTGAAGACTGAATCTGTGCGTACTCGACAAAGCTTGCATCGATCTTCTGCAGCACTTCTTCGAGCTCGTTTCGAGCTTCCCAAAGAGGCTTGCCGGTTTCACGAGCCAGGGCTTCGGCAAAAATCGGGGCGCGATCACGAAGAGCTCCCTGATATTTTTTCAGATAGCTCAGGCGCGACTCGGGGCTTTGTTTACGCCAAGACGGACTCGCAGCCTTCGCCGCGCGAACGGCTTCGTCTATGGCCGCGTAGGAATACTGAAAACGACCGAACTCGTCGTTGGAATCAGCAGGGCTTCTTCCCATCCACTCGCCATTAGGCGAAGCGGTTTGGATGAAGTGCCCATCAATAAACGAACCTTGAAATGGAATCGGAGCGTACCGCGAAACAGCCATGGGGACACCTCGTCCCTAATAGTATGGCATGAACGCTACGGTATCGCCTGCGTTCAATCCGAGAAGCTTGAGCACGTCCGCTGACTCGGAGCCCGCGAGTGTCAAACTTCCGCCAGTCACAGACACTTGAACGGCAATCGCTCGGAAACTTCCTGCGGTTTCAGGCAGGCGACAAAGCAAACCCGATTCCTGCTGAGCAGGCGCCGTCGCCGGGTCCTTAGAAAACGTGTAAGTAGCCATTTTTTTGACGGGGACGAGGTCGTCAACACTCGCCCAAAGGTGTGGGCCACCGTCGAACGGATCGACCTGGTTCTTGTACTGAAAGCCAAGCTTCTTCAAAAGATGAAGAGCCGGTTCGGTTTCTTTGCCCACTTTGCCGATCGCATTGCGCGCTTCAGCCGAAAGAAACGTGGTGTAAATCTTCCCGGATGGGAAAAGAGAGAAAATGAATTCTTTGTTCTTCTGGCAAAGCTGGTCAGCTTCCCAGTAGTCCATGTTCGTAAATCGACGCCCGATGGCTTCCCAAAGGGGCGACTGCCCTTTTTTATTCAGTGGCGGAAGAAGCTCGGCGATCAGCTTCTTCTTAAATCGACTTTTGTGAAGCGCGAGATAGAGGAAACGCACGAACGAGATCTGGCGGCCCACGCGCTCTTCACTGTTTCTGACTTCCGGATCGATGACCAAGCCGCCCAGTTCGGACGGACCGTTGGTGTCGTATTTGAGCTTCAAAGTGCCGTGAATGAAGCCCGTATTGATCGTGTCGGCAAACTTCTCTTCATGACCCACTTCAAAATAAAAGTGAGGCGCGTCGACTGTGCCGTGCTGAGCGGCGACCATCGAGGTTCCGACCACTCGGCCTGTCCTGAGATCCTCGGCAACGAAAAGATATTTGGCCTCTGACTTATTCGTAATCGCGTCTGAAAACGAGCTCTGGGATTTCTGAACTTTTTCGCGAAGTGCATCCCGGTCGCCCGAGAGATTGAACATCCCGGGGACTTGGCCTAGTCGCTCGAGAGCGTCGAGATCCTTTTCTTGAACCTCGCGAAGCAGAATCATAGACAGACTCGTTCAATCAGTCGCTCATAGAAGGTGACTGCCTTTTCCATCTGATCTAGAAGATTGTGCTCGTTCGGGCTTCCGCTGTTTCCTTGAGAAACTCCGGGTCCAAACGCGACAGACTCATAGCCTGCTTGGAAGAAGAGTGCGGCTTCGGTCGAAGTCGGCTTCTTGTCGAGCACCGGACGAATCCCGGCCGCATGCATCGCGTCCTGGCAGATTTTTACGAGCTCGTGATCAAAGTTCATGGTCAAACCTGGGCTCGACCGTTCGAGCTGCGCTGAAACGTTGAGGTTTGGAAACCGCGCGGCGATCTGTTGGATGCCGGCCTGAACCTTTTTCTGAAGCTCTTCGGGCGATTGATCCGGAAGAAGTCTGAGGTCGAAAATCATCTCGACCGTGCTCGGGTTTTGTTTGAGCTGCGAAAAGCTGACTGTTGAAGACGGCGGATCGTAGCTACCATCCTGCATTTCAGCGAGTTCCGTCGAAAGGCTTCTGAACGAGGCCATGACTTCAGTGACGCATTTGAAAACGGCGTCCGGAAGGAATCGAACGCCCATGTCGCCCAGTCCACCCAGCTCGACGCGGAACGCTTTCTCTTTTGCGCCCATCTTGATGGTTTCGCGAAAGAAGCGTTTGAACTCTTCGAACTGATGCGAGGTCATGAAGAACTCGACCAGTCCGCGGTCCGGAACTTTATTGATCGAATCGCCGCCTTCCATGCGGGTGAAGCGAAGTTCAAATCCAGCTTCTGTCGCCTGACGAAGGAAATCGAGCATCTGCTCAACTGCGTTCAGTCCGCCCGATGGGTAGGATGCATGCGAAGAACGACCAAACGAATGAAGGTCGATTCGGCGGCTAAAACCACGAGCATCGCGCTCCACCTGGTTAAAGCCGATGTTGACCTTGAAAATATTTACGCACTTATGGGCGTAGACGACTTTCAGTTCTGTTGGTTCGCCGACAACGGCGTACTTCGGATTCAGCGCGCCCGATTTGATGAGGTACTTCGCCCCCACCATTCCGAGCTCTTCGCCGCAAGTTCCGACCAGATAGACCGGCATCTTGAGCTTCTTTTCGCGAAACTTTTCAACCGCGCGAAGCTTGCAAAGAAAGTCGATCTTCGCATCCGCGGAACCGAGTCCATAAATTTTGCCGTCTTTGATCAATGCGGAAAACGGATCGCCGCCCGTCTCGGTCCAGTTTTCTGAAAGTCCTGGGCTCACCGTATCGAGATGACTATTGAGCAAAAGCCCCTTGCGCGTTTTCTTGTCGACGAGCGGATCGCCCAAAATGCCGACAATGTTGAACTGGCGCTTCGAAACGTTTTCGAGCGAATGCGTCACTTGCTGAACAATGGTCTTCAGACCTCGGTCCTGAAGAAGTCCCGCGACGTAATTGGAGAGTTCTTCATTTCCGTTCGTAGCTACAGAATTGAAGCGAATCATTCGCTTCGCATCTTCAATGATGTGTTTCATGGAATTAAGCGCCTCCAGGCGATTGCGGGGCTGCCAGGACGGCCTTTTCGATCAACTCGCAAACTTCGTCGATGTGCTTTTCTTCCATGGCCCCGAGGGGTGGAAGAAGACGAACGAGGTAAGGTCCGTGACCGCAATAGAAGGCGACACAGCCGAGGTCGAAAAGTCGCGTTAGCAGCGACTTCACCTCATCCATGGTACCCGAGTACGGCTGGAAAGCGATCATTCCGCCAATTCGGCGAATATCGGAGATCTTGCCCTTGCAGGAGCCTGCGGCCAGCATTTCCAAGTGCTTTACAAAGCGATCTGAAGAGCGAGCAACCTTTCCAGTCGGACCGAAATAGCCGCCCTGAGTCAGAAGCTCAAGAACGCGACGGCCCGTTCTTAGGCCAGAGACGCTCCCTGTAAATGTGCCGGCGATCAGGCCCGGCTTTGGATTGTAGTCGGCTGCGAACATGACGACGCCGGCTTGCAGCGCTTTCGCGACTGTGACGACATCGATGTATTCGTTCAGGCCGAACGTCTGGTAGGCAAAGAGTTCGCCGGTGCGACCGAACGTTTGAATTTCGTCTGCCCAGATTGCGAGCCCGAGTTTTTTAGCCGCTTCGAAAACGCGAACATAGTAGTCGCGAGGCGCGTAATTAAAACCACCCTCGCCCTGCACGAGCTCGATCATCATTCCGGCAAACTTGCCGGGGAAGCGATCGGTGAAATGGGTCATGAAGGAAATGGTGGCTTGAGCTGAGGCCTCGACGCCGAGCTTTTCCGAATAGAAAGGTAGGTGGTAGACCTCGCCGTAAGTCGGCTGACCTTCTCTGTATTTTGGGTTGTCCGTGACTTCTTGCATCGCAGTCGAACGGCCAGCAAAGCAGTCGGTGAACGCAAAAAGCTTCGTGGCTGGCGCGTTCTTCTGACGAATGATTTTAAGCGCGAGCTCATTGGCCATGGTGCCACAAGTAGCAAACCAAGCATGCTTCAGCCGGCTGCCGGCTCCGACGTGCTTCATCAATTCTTTTAAGAGTGCGTAGGCTTCAACACCTGATTGAAGATTGCCCTGCATGATGTCCGACGGAAGACCGTCAATGACTTCAGCAATGAGCTCAGGGTGAGCGTGTCCGAAAAAGTTAATCCCGATTCCGGTGATCATGTCGTACTTCACGCTTCCATCCATGAGCTCGACAAATGGACCGGAACCTAGTCCCGACGAAACGAACGGGTAGTTCAACTCGCGACCGCGATGCGCCTGAAAGTCCTGCATGAGGGCCTGATATTTTTCGCGAGCTCCCGCATCTTGACTCGGAGCACGAACGGCTGAAATCTTTCGACCCGATTCCAAAATCGCCTGAAGCAGTTCCTGCTTGGCGGCACGATAACGGTCGGACTGCAAAAGCTGGTTGGATTCGGTCATTTCCGAGAGTTATCACCAGCTTATTTTTGTTGCAAGGACGCGAGACCAGCCCGTACTTTCAATAACAATGGCAGACGCTGGCGATTGGAACGAGTTTCAAAATCTGTATTCTTCTGGTCAGCTCGAGCCGGCCCTTCAGTGGCTCAAACAGCACCCGAGCCAGACTGCTAGTTTCTATTACAACCAGGGCACTGTGCTCTTTCGGATGGGGCAATTCGGACAGGCCACGGCGTATTTGGAAAAAGCCCATCAGCTTGACCCTTTTAATTCAGCCGTAGAAGCGAATCTCTCACTCGCCCGTGGAAAATTGGCCGGATTGATCGGCGAAAACCGCGTCGACCCTGCCGGAAGCTGGCTCGACAGCGTCGCGCCTCGCCTCCCTACCGCAGACCTCATGAGTGTCGTTTCAGTAATTCTCATTGCCGCCGGTTTATCATTGGCCAATCGCTATCGAAAAAGCCGTATGGCTCAACGCACCTTGATGTCGGCTGCTGGCGCCTTGAGTCTAGGGTGCCTATTGCTACTTTTCGCTCTGGGACTAGTTCGGTCGGGGACCATGACTTCACCTGCGGCCGCTTGTCTTGAATCGCAAGTAGTACGCAGTGGTCCAGGCGATCGCTTTCTCGAACTATCGAGACTTGAAACGGGCGCCAAGGTTCGCCTCACCGGAGACACCCTTTCCGAAGAGGGAAATCCTACCCAGGTCTGGCGGCAAGTTCGCTATTCGCCGTCCGCTGTAGGATGGGTTAAAGCCTCGAGCTTGTTGCTCTTATAGCAAGCTTGGTCTAAACCTCTGGGATGCGCTTTTTATTGGCTCCCCTCGTCTCACTTGCAGCCCTCTCCGTCATCGGTCAAAGCGCCGTGATGGTGGGTACCGTTTTCATCGCAGCATCCACACTTTCGGGATGCTCTGGAAAGCCTGTCGACGAAAACAATCCCGAGCAGATGTTGGCTGACGCCGAAGAAGATATCAAAAGCGATCACTATCAGATCGCCATGGACAAGCTTCGCGCGATTAAAAATCGCTTCCCGTATTCGAAACAGGCTGTCGATTCTCAGCTCCGTATTGCCGACGTGTACTTCCTCCAGGAAGCCTATGGCGAAGCCGCGCTTGCGTACGAGTCGTTCAAAGATCTTCACCCGAAGCACGAGAAGACTCCGTTCGCGATGTATCGTCTCGCTCTTTCGCATTACAACGACATCCCTTCAACGGTCGCACGCGATATGACTTCAGCCAAAAAAGCGCTGGAAGCCTACAATGCGTTCCTCGTTAAATTTCCAAACGCCCCAGAGGCTTCTGAGGCAAAGAAGTCCGTTATCGACGTTCGTCGCAAGCTAGCCGAGAAGGAAATGTACATCGGCTACTTCTATTTCCGTCGCGACTACTTCAAAACCGCGCGACGCCGCTATGAGCGCGTCTTGGAAGAATATCCAGACACGTTTCCGGTTGCCGAAGCGAAAGACAAAATCGCGAAAATCGATCAGTTCGTTCGTGAAGGTAAAGGCGAGAACGAAGAAGATTCTCTTCCTGGTAAGAACCCGAATCAGAATACTCGGAACATCAATACTCCCCCGAACGTATTCGCTCCGGGAAGCTCGACTCCATGAATGATCGCCAGATCCAGGATCTGCTCGGCCAGCGTAATTACACCGAAGCCGAGCGCCTGATCGGAGATTATCTCCGCCGTGAACCTGAAAGTGCCGATGCCCACTATCTCGCTGGGGTCTGTCACTATTTTCAAGGACAGCTCGGACCTACGATTGAAGAGCTTCGTCGCTCACTTTCGATTGACCCTCGCCATACCGACGCTGCGATTTGCCTTTCGGTTCTGCTGAACGATATCGGCAAGTATGACGATGCCAAGCGGGTCTTTGAACAGGCCAATCAGAGCGTCGTCCACAAGCGCCAAGGCGACGACATCGGTATCGACCGAAAGTTCGCTGTGAAACACATGGAGCTGGCCGATCTCTATTTCCGGTACCGTCGCTACGACCAAGCGATTGAAGAGTACGGAAAAGCCGCTCTCTTGGATCCCGACACCCTCGAAATTCGCATTCGCCGCGCCAAGGCCTTCGCTAAGAAGGGCTATCTGACTCGAGCCATGCAGGAGCTTCAGCAGCTCAAGCGTGAGCACTCACACTTCATGCCTGCCCGTATTCAGCTGGGCCTTCTTCATTACAGCCAGGGCAACCTTCTTGATGCCGAGCTCGAGTGGGAAGGCGTGATAGAACTCGATGCTTCACATCGTGAAGCACGAGCCTATCTCGAGATGGTCAAGCAAGCTCGCCTCAAAGGCTGAAGCGCTTTGGATCAGGCCTGAAGGCTTCTAACCGTCAGTGAAGGCGGAATATTACGGATCGAAACTGCGGTTCCAGCAGCGGGTGTCGATACGCGTTCGCGCTTCTGTGAGTTGATCGTAATCAGGTGAGCGCGCAGCTCTTTGAACATCAGATGCTTGATGCTGTATTCGTTTTCCTGAAGAACAACTTGGCGAGCGACTTGCTCTTTCAAGTTGATCACGACAGGAGCTTTCAAATTCGCAGTCATCTGAGTCACGTCTTCAGGAATCGTAAGAACGCTGAAAACGGCAGACTGATTCACGTTTGAAAGGCGGAGCTCACGGAGCTCTGCTGCAGACAAACGGGCCGAGTAATCAGGCCGGAAAATTTTTGGTTCCAGAAGCGCGAACGCAATTTCTGGATTCTCTAGAGATTGGAGCCAAAGAATCAAAGTCTCATCGCCTGGATCAACCAAGCAGAAACGCGTGTATTCGGGAAAACCGAGCAGTCCGTGTGGGATCTCGATCTTCTCGTCATCACCGACTGTGATTTCGCCAAAACGTCCTGTTTTTACGATCACTTTTCATACCCTCTTGCTTACGCGACTCACCCAGCCAAACGGCTGAGGCAGCGTTCCCGATGAGAGTTTCACAGACGCATTCGCTAGGCAACCCCAATCCCAGGTCTCGGACGATCAATCCTTAAGATTGTAGAACATTCTCCACTTAACGTGCTTATAGGTTGGCACCGGATCGCCGCCACGGGCGTCAAAACCAGGCCCAAAGATGGCTTCCATCTGTTTTTTCAAGTGGTTAATGACCGAGAACATCTGGTCCGAAGTGAATGGGGCAATCGGGGCGTGGAGCTGTTTTCCGGATCTATTGGCGTAAAACAGGTCTTTTTCTGGGGTGATCTTGAAGCTGTAAAAGTCGTAAAACGACTTCCCGCTCAGGGTGCGTTGTGGAACTTGAAGAATCTGGGGTTCCGAACCGACGCAGCCCAGCTTATCGGCCTGCGGCACGAGCCAAGGAGTAATTTCGTAAGACAGAGGAAGGACCCGTTTGAAGAGATACCGTTGGTCTCGGAAAATGATCTTACTGTCCCACCAGATATCCCGGTTTCTTTCATGCGATGGGCGACGGCTTTGTCTAAATCGATCGACCAGATCATAGGCCATCTTCGACTTCTTAACGTCTGTCATCGGATGAAGCGCTTGAACGGTCTTTAGAATCTCTTCAGTCGCGACTTCCGCGTAGGGCCGGACTTCGGACGGATCGAGTAAGCGGAGCGCGACTCGTTTGCCAATCGTCGCACCCAGGAAGTTCGAGTAGCTGTCTTCGATGCTAAACGTAGACTGCTGTTCATCGATGTGGTTTGGCGCGTGGTAATGCCAACTCGCAATTTCGTGCCAGACCAGGCGCTCAAACGCGATCTTCTCGCCCAGATCAGCAATCTCTTCGATTGAGAGCGATTGATAGTCATGCGCCCGAATTTGGAGCTCTGCCGATGATGGCGGCAACGTGATGTTTCCGTCGCCCGAGAGAAGCGTGAAGGTCATGAAGACGGACCAATCGACGGCAGCTCTCATATGCGAGAAATCGAGGAACCCGCCATTGCAGGAATAGACCGAGCCGTTGTTCTCGTGCTTTCCGGGCTTTCCGTAGGACTGCGTTCCATAGTCCATCGGGTTGATGAACTCAGTAATCGGGTAGAAATTCACCTTCAGATAAGAAAGGTTGTAACCGAACTGAGCCAGGCTCTTCCGGCTCTTCTTTTGGGGGTCCGTCAGCTGCTCTGAGTAGCGCTGACGAATGGTGAGTCGATGATTCTGAAGGTCATCGAGGGACATCGCATGAGCTGGGCGCGAGCCGAAGGCTGGCATCACCAAAAGAACCGCGAATACTGCTAAAACCGCCTGAAATTTGCGCGAGCAATTCATGCTTAAAATCATAGAGCCGTCTGCATGCGTTGTACACAAATCGTACAATAGGATGCGCGGCCCTGGATTTAGGGAGTTAGCCTTTTAGAATTTTGGATACTTGGGAAACGGAGGCAGGCGCCTTAACGGCTTCTTTATTCTGATCTTGGATCGCGGCGTAGACTTCTTCCCTATGGATCTTAGTCTCTTTGGGCGCTTGAATGCCCAAGCGCACTTGCTTTCCTTTGATCTGGACCACAACAATCTTGATGTGGTCGTCGATCGCGATGCTTTCCCCCAACTTCCGGGTCAATACCAGCATATGATCTCCAGCGCGTCATGCGCGTGTAACGGCGAGCTACCGACTGAGTACACGCCTCTTACAATACAGAGTTATGCGCTTGCAACAGGCGATTGGTTCGAGCTCAACGGAACGAGCTGCTTGTAGTCTAACGCCCCGCCGCTTGCAACCATTCTTCTTTGAATGATTTGAAATTATTTAATGAAATCCATGAGGGTTGGCTGGATCAGCTTTTGTGAGCTCGCGAGGGAACTTCTGAAAACAGTTTCCTCCTTAGCAAGGTCACTCACCACCTGGGCCATGTCTGCATCTTCAAGGACAGAACTCAGCTGGGCATTCGTCACATTGTGCCGTTCAAGAGCCTGTGACGTGCTCTGAAGCCCCATGAGTCGAGAGCCGACCTTAGCGCGCGAAGCAATCAGGCTTCCATGCATCTGGTCGAAGCGTTCCAATGTTCCACGAATTCCATCGAGATCGCCGGTCAAAAGGCTGATTCGAAGATTTTGCAATTCATTGAAAACGTTAATGTTTTCAGCTTGCGGCGCATCTGGGTCGGAGGCTGGGCCCCGCCCTTGTCCAGGGGTCTCGCCCTTTTCGCCCACCTGAGTATCATCCGGTGGCACTGCCTTAGTATTGAATGCGGAAGAACCCGGAACGTTCGTCGCCAGGTAAACTTCGCGCGCGATCTCGACCATCATCTCGCCCTGGTCGCCCACGTATTTTCCATCGGGTGCAACGGGAGGCTTGTTGGTCTTATAGCCACCAAAGAGATAACGATCACCGATCCGGCGATTGGCGGTAGCGACAGCCTGCTTAAAGAGCTGGGTGACCTCTTCGGCCACGCCCAAGCGGGTTTCGTCGTTTGAGCTCGCGCGGCTCGATTGTCCGATGGCGATCTCTTTTGCTCTCACAACGATATCGGCCAATTCAGAAAGAGCATGGTCGGTGTTCGTTAGGAACGTCTCCGCCATCTTGGAGTTCATTTGGAACTGATCGTTATTCACCTTGTCCGTCCGAATTTCGAGAACCTTCGCAGAACCGATTGGATCATCCGAAGGTGTGTTTAACTTCTTTAATGTGGAACTCTGACGTTGCAGCGTATCCATCCGCCCCTTGCTGCGGCTGATGCTGTCTCGGATAGTCTCGTAATTATTGTGCTCGGTGACTCGCATTAATCACTCAATCCGTTAATAACGTTTCAGTTCTAAGACTGTTCTCAGCATCTCATCGGCGACCTGAATTATTTTCGCGGCCGCGGCGTAGGTATGCTGAAACTGCATGAGGTTTGCGGTCTCTTCGTCGAGCGATACACCCGAGATTTGATCACGCATCTTGCCCAACTGAGTTTGAATATCTTTCTGTTGGTTCATTCCTTCGCGGTTGCGATTCGTAGCGACGCCCACGTCGCTGACAATCGAATTGTAAAAATCGTCTGCAGTGGCGTTTCCGCCGCCTAGGATTCGTTGGCCCTGAAGTCCGCCGATCAAAAGCGCGATACGATTGTCGCCTGGGGCGTCTGCCATTGCGGCCGCAGCGATATTGTTCACATCAGTGGCGACTTCTTCGGAGAGTCCGATGAATTCAGCGGCGCGTTCTTTTTGCGACAGATCGCCGAAGAAGTTTACGCCCTGCTGCCCTTCACGCGTAAAGCCTTGGCTGTGAATGGCGTTGGTCGCTCCGGCGACATTGTACGCGAGCTCGTCAATGCGGCTCAGTACGGTCGAAATCACGTTGTCGCGAACATCGAGAAGGGCGCCGAACTTCCCGCCCTTGAGCTGGTGGGTGACAATACCGCGGGCCGAGGCGCTGGTTTTAATGTCGAGCGACGCTTCCGCTTTTCCTTCTCCGTCCGCTGGAGAGCGAGAAACTTCAAACTTTTCCGCGCCGGGACCGTTGACCAACGGTCCGACGCCTACAATGTCGACGTTCACGTTCCCGCTCTGGTCCTTGTGCATGGTGACGTCCATGTACGAGGCGAGTTTCTTGAGAGTTTGATCGCGGCGGTCGAGAAGATCGTTCGGTGATCCGCCCGCAATTTCGGCTTCGCGAATCTTAATGTTCAAGTCCTTCACGTCGCCTGCAAGAGCATTCACCTCGCGAACATATCCTTCGATACGCGCGTCGATGTGGCGACTGACTTCCATGACCTCGTGACGAACACGGTGAAAGTCATTCACCATGGCCTGCGAGGCTTCGCGAACCGACTGGCGAACCGCTTCGCTGTCCGGATCGTTCGAGAGTTTTCGGAATTCGTTAAAATAACGAGACATCAGGCGATTCAAGCCTTCGCCGCCCATCTCGTTAAAAATGTCTTCGACCTGACGAAGCATCAGGTCTTTTTCTTCCATGTGAGTCATAACCCGGTTGCTGGTCCGGATCTGTTTCTCTAAATATTCGTCATTCACGCGTCCAACGCGCTCAATGGTGACGCCGGTGCCGATGACTCGGCGATCGCCCGCCGCTGGGAATGGCGTCGTTGTTTGCGTGTCCACTCGCTGGCGCGAGTAGCCCTCGGTGTTGGCGTTCGAGATGTTATGACCGGTCGTAGCGATGGCCGCCTTAGAGGCCATCAGTCCGGACCGTCCAGTCTGCATGATATTGGGCAGACCCATCTAACTCCTTAAATCTCCCTAGAGAGTAATCGTGACTGTGCAGGCCCGTTCACACGCTGGCCCTGCTGAGAATAAACATCAGATCTCGGAGCGCTTTCTCCGAGCACGTTCTTTTTCATCGCATTGAAATGCGTGAGTGATCGTTCGCAGATTTTTCGATTATTCGAATTCTGTTCGACGATACGGCTGACCAGAACTTGAAGTGCGTTTTGCGAACTTCTCAGCTGATCTGCGGCCTTTAGATTGTCGCCTTGAATTCCGATGATAATGTTCGAAAGCGAGAGTTCGGAAAGGGGCTTCTTCCAAGCCAATGCGTAATCACCTGTGATCCGCATACGCTCGACTTCGGCCTGACGAATGCTTTCGATCAACGCTTCTTTTGCGTAGGTGCTGTCTTGAACGAGTTTAAGGTCCGCCGAGAGAAGCGAGTCGCGCTCCTGACGTACGGCTTCTAACAACTGGCGATGCAAGCCAATCAGCTTTTGAAGCGATTGGTGCAGCTTTGCAGTGGTCTCGTCAGTTCGGCTTGGAAGCCGACTGTTTGATTCACTCATTCAGCGGTCCTCCTGACCACTTATGACTCGGGCACATCATGCGCCCGATCTCGAAATCAGAAGCTAGCGTGATCCTGAATCATGCGATCAGCGATCGCATCGGAATCCACTTGGTACGTTCCGGCCTGAATACGACGCTTCAGATCGGCGACGCGATCTTCGCGAACATCTGGCGTACTGGCCGCGACGTCTTTAACTTTCGACATTTCGCGAGCGCGAGCGGAAATCTCCGCACGTGCGCCCTCTCCTGTAGCAGGAGCTGAACCACGTTCTGCCTTATGCGATTCACCTGCGGCGCTTGAACGATCGGTGCGCTTAGCACTACTCGTCTCGCTGCTCTGAACCGACTGGCTGGGCGACTGATTGACCCTTGAAACCGCCATGGGTACCTCCTGTACTCACGTTACTAGGGTCACGTCCATTGTGACCCTGAGGTAAAGTGTATCGTTGTGAATCAAGATACGCAATCACCTGATCGGCAAGTCCGATCCCTTGTTGCTTCGATGCCCGTTGAGCGACTTCACTGTCGAGCATCCCGCGATAGATTTCTGTCGCAGGGTTCTCCAGATCCATATCGTTCTTCGGGACTGACTGACGCATGACCTTCATCATGTAGTCGAGGAACATGGCTTCCATGCCCTCGCCGACTTCTATTAGCTTAGGGTCGACCTTCGAGCGATCCACCGCGACCGAACGCCGTGCGGGCGTGGTCGGAGCTGTCAACGCGTTGTCGCCCCACTGCATTGGCTTCTGCATCCTTTGCTCAGAAAGGGGGGTGAGGGAAGAGACTTGCGGAGCACCTGATACTGCTAGGCGCATCAGCCAGTCCCCTCCCTCAGCCGTGGACCAGTTCCCGAGGCCGCTGAGTCGGCTTCCATGCCGAATCGGTCGTCCGCGATAGAATGAGATTCAAGACCAGAGTAGCCTACCATCCTAGCGGGCTGTAGTTCCTGTCCTGTTTCCTGGATTTGTACGTCGATCGCGAGTCCCTGTGCATCATCCATGACGCTCGGGCCTCCGGTCTGCGTCCACCGGCTCTGTTTGTCTTTCACTTGTGTCGCGCCATCTTCAGGCAGCGAAAGCGAAGGACCAAATTTGTCATCGAGAATAAAATCTTTCCAAGTAATCACATGATCTCCAATTCCGCCTGCAGGGCCCCGACTTCTTTTAAAGTCTGGAAGATGGCGGTCAGATCTTTGGGCTGCACGCCCAGGGCATTCAATGCTTTGACCAGATCCGAAACGTTCGCGCTCTTCAGCTCGGCGATTCGGCCTGTTTTACTTTTTGAATCTTTCACTTCAACCGTCAGATCGCCGTGTGCGATCGCGACTGGCGTCAGGCTGATTCGATCGCCCATCACGACAGTGCCAGTGCGTTCATTCAGAACAACCTTGGCCTGAGTGTCGACGTTAACCTGAATGTTTTCCAAGGTTGCGAGAAGTTCGACCGAGTTGCCGTCATAGTTAAAAGGAACCACAACATCGATCGTTCCGCTGTCCCGTGCGCTTGCGAATTTTCCACCGAGATCCGCGTTGATCAAGGCTGCGACGCGAGCAGCGGTGGTGAAGTCCGGGTTATGAAGTGCGAGACGGAAATTCTTCTTCGACGAGAAGTTCGTGTCGACATCTTTTTCAATCGTCGCGCCGCTGACGACGCGACCAACCGTCGGAAAGTTCTTCGTCGATCCATCTGCGATGGAACCAATCGTCACAGCACCCTGTGCAACTGCGTAAACACTCTGATCACCTGCGCGGAGAGGCGTAACGAGAAGTGTTCCGCCTTCCAGGCTCGGTGCATCTCCAATCGAGCTTACTGTAATGTCGATCTTGTTACCGACGCGTGCGAACGGAGGAAGCTTTGCGGTTACAATGACTGCGGCAGCATTTTTTGATTTCACTGCTGCATTGTTCTGAATATCTAAACCCAGTTTGCCGAAAAGACGAGAGAGAGACTGTCCCGTCACATCGACACTGGAATCGCCTGTTCCATGCAGGCCCACAACGATTCCGTACCCAATCAGGATATTTTCACGAACACCTTTTACAGTAGCCACGTCCTTGAGACGCGCGGCAAGGGCCGGATCCGTTGAGGCAAGCAACAGTGCTAGGCAGATGAAAAATTTAGCGGAGAACTTCAAGACGGTATTCATAGAGTTTCCCCGAGCTGACTGTGTCGTCGTCAGCAATGTCCGAGCCCTTCACTACTCCCACCATGGAAAGCAGCCGGTACCCGTTGCGATATGGAATGCGTTTCGTTCCGCGGATTTTGTAATTTCCGTTCGGATAACGTTCGACGATCTCAGTCATGATCTGATCGCCCGCTTTAAATTGAATTGCGCGACTCACGTCGATATCGGCAGTTGACGCCGATCGAACACGCGACTCTTCATCTTCTTTTTTATCCGTCGCACCAGCATTCGGGCCATTCGCCGCGGCTGGGGTTCGCGCTGGAGCGGCATTGGACGCGGTGACTTGGTCCTTCGTCGGCGGACCTTCTGGATCTGGAAGACCGAGGGCTTTCGCACGAATGCGCTCTTGGGCAATCGTCAGTTCGACTTCGCGTTCGCGAGGGCTCAGGCTACGAGTGACTTCGCCAATAGTGTCGCGAATGATGTCGTTTTCGGCCGTCACGGTGACGATATCGCCCACGCCGCGAACTTTGTTTTTGGTGAAATAGTAGTTCGTCTGACCGTCCGAGGCCCAGAGAGAGCCCTCATTGCTGGCATCATCTACGAAGTCCGAACGCGTGGCGCGAGAACCGTTCTTATAAAGACGGCGTGTTGCGGGAGGAAGAGAGGGCGTATTTGAATAAGCCGTTTCCTGTGAAGCCTCGCCATCATCCGTTTGTGGCTGCTCTTGAGACGGTTCGTCTAGCCATCCGCGGCGCGAAGGTTGTTGGCGAAGCGACATGCTGGCTGGATTACGATCCGCATGGCCCACTGCCGAATAGTGCTCATCGTAAGTGCTTGGCTGCTGCTCATCGCTGCCCAACATATTTCGTTCCGACCAACGTCCACCGACAGTCGGGGCGTTATACGAACGCGAGTCTGAATCATCCAAATCTCGACGAAGATTACCCATCAACTGGGCGCACCCAGTGAGAGCAACGGTAAATGCCAGGAATGGAAAGAGTGATGCTGAGGGTCTCACAGCGACACCTCCACGGTTCCATCGCGACCCAGTTTTCCAACCAGATCCCGCTTACCTTTTAAAGTCATAACGCGAACGGGACGATCGACGTAACCAGGCTCCGTGGCGCTTCCCTGTGTAGTAAGAGTGACTCCACCCGAGAGGAGGCGAATCTGGACCGAGTCTCCTCGTTTCAAATCAGGAACCTTTTGAACGGCACTTGTCGTAATGAACTGACCTTCGATCAAGGTCTGGCGCGCTTCGACAGATTCCATCGTCTCGTTGCCGGAAAGAATCAGACCACGGAGTTCGTGGGCCATTCCAATCGCGGCGTTGACCTCTTGTTTTACGACATCCTGCGCAGCCAGTCGCTCACCTGGATGAACTCTCTTATTTGGAACCCAGGCTTGTACCCAGGCCGCGAAGCGAACGGTGCCTTCATAGGTTTCACCGGAAGCATCAGTCGCATTGAAGCGAGCAGATCCGTTTCCGTCGTCACCAACGTAAGCGACATCCGAAACGGAATCTGTCACGGAACCGCGAGCAACCCGCATCGGCGACGTCAGTTCAATTCGAGCCCCGGGATAGCGCGCCGAGATCTGTGAAATCAGTTTCTGAGTCGGCGTTTTAGCAGGAGCCGCTTCGCCGGCAGACGCTCTCACCGAATCAATCGCAATCGCTTCTGAAGACGCGATCGGTTTCATGGCCATGGCTGGATCAGCCGGAACCAGGAGGACCGCCGCGAGAAGTACCGAACGTAGGAGCACCGAAGTTAACCTCATTTGATGTTCACCGTCGCGCTCATCATCTGATCAGCGACGCCCATGACTTTCGTGTTCATCTCGTACGCACGCTGAGTCGTGATCATTTCAACCATGCTGTTGGCGATGTTCACGTTCGAGCCTTCGAGTGCCCCTTGTTGAAGCGCACCCATTCCGTTTTCACCTGGCACGCCCTGAAGTGGAGGACCGCTCCCCAACGTTGCTTTGTACATGTTTTCGCCGGCAGCGCTCAGGCCCTGCTCGTTCTGAAATGTAATGAGCTGAATCTGGCCCAATGTTAATTCGGAGTTATTCGGAAGGGTCGCCGTCACTTCGCCGCCTGGCTTAAAGATGACGTTCGTTGCGTTCGGCGGAATTTGAATCTGCGGCAGCATCTGGGCGCCGTTATTCAGAACGATGCGTCCCTGCGCGTCTGGTTTGAATGTACCCGTACGTGTGTAAGTGACTTCGCCGTTAGGCATCTGCACCGGGAAGAATCCTTTACCTTCGATCATCAGATCGTAAGGATGATAGGTCATCTTGGCCGGGCCCTGCTCAAAGAGCTTGTAGGCGCCGCCGACTTTCACACCCATGCCGGTTTGAATCCCCACCGGCGACTGCGAGTTTGCTCCGAGCTGACCGCCCGGATCCTTGATCGTTTCGTACATCAGATCTTGGAATTCGTTGCGCGAGCGTTTGTAGCCATCCGTATTCACGTTGGCGAGATCGTTGGAAATTCGTTCGATGTTCGCGGCTTGCGCATCCAAACCTGTAGCCGCGGTCGATAAGGCACGAATCATTTAATAGGTCTCGCTCTTCATAAGCTAGGGACTTCAAGTCCCGGTTAGCCCGCCATCCTGGTGGGCCGTTTATACAGTGTAACTATAGGATCTATAACTTGCCAATATCGTTCGCTTCGCGTTGCATCAGATCGCTGTAAGTTTTCAGCGCCTTCAGATCATGTTCGAAGAGACGATTGGCTTTAATGAGATTGGTCATCTCTTCAATCGGGTTCACATTCGATGTTTCGAGCATTCCTTGACGGATCATGGTCCTTCCGACCTGGCCCAGGTTGTTTGGGTCAGTGTTTTCGTAAAGAGCCGAGCCGCGTTTCTGAAGTTTACGTTGGTCCATAAACTCCTTCACCGACAGCTTCGTAACGAGCTGGTCGCCTGAATACATTTCACCCGAAGGTGTAATCGTCAGATTTCCAGAGCGGTCGCGGAGGTTGATGAATCGCGATTCAACAGGCGCCCCTTGCCCAGCTGCGGCTCCTCCTTGAGCCGTATTCATGAGCCCTCCTTGGCCCAGCTGTGCTTGAGGAGTTTGCTGCACGTTCGCCAGCCCTCCGGGTTGAGCGGACAACACGGGGTATCCTTCAGTCGTTACTAGGCGGCCATCCGTGGCCATCTTGAGACTTCCTTGTCTGGTGTAACGAATGCCGGAAGGCGTGCTGACCTCGAGAAAGCCTGGGCCTTCAAGCGCCACATCCAGCGGTGCTTGCGTGACCCGTAAATTTCCCTGACGAAAGTTAGTGTAAGTACCGTCGACAACAACATAGGCCTCGTCGCGGCTGTCGAGTGGATAGAGATCTTTGTCTTTGATTGGGCCGCGCTGCACTTCCTGTGAAGAAGGATCGCGCTCCAAAGTGGAGAGGTATTCTTTGAACGTGGGCGCGTCTTTCTTAAAAGCCAAAGTGTCGGAGTTCGCCAAGTTGTTGGCGACTACGTCCACTTGCTGCGCTTGTGCTGCCGCACCTGATGCGGCTGTCCAGATCCCACTTGCCAAGATGTTCCCCCCCGAGAACTCTTAAAAGGAACCAAAAATGCTTTCCCCCGTGAAACGTCTCCGCTTCACAAGTAGGTACTAAAGCAATCGGCATGCCGTGCCGATAAGACGCGTCATCCCCGGTAAAAACGTCTAGGAGCGCTTCTGGTGCCCGAACTCGGCATTGAATGGCTGAGCAGATTTTTCCGCACAGGCAAAAAAAACACGGTAAATGGGGAAATTCTTACCGGGAACGACTTAGTCTGTTTTATCTGTAGAGTTACATTCCAACGAGCGCCCGAGAGGACACCCCATGCCTTCATCTGCGTCTTTTCTAAGAATCACCGCTAAGCCCGTCATCGAAAAGCTCGAAGGCGAAACTCGCGCACGAGTTGAGAGTGTTACAAAGAAGCTAGGACGCCCCCCTAAGCTCTCAGTCATTCTTGTCGGCAACGACCCTGCCAGTGTCATCTACACGTCTCGCAAAGGCGAGATGGCCGTCAGACTTGGAATGTCCCACGAGACGGTTCACCTTCCTGCGACTGCGACCCCGTCAGAAGTCAAAGCACTGACGGACAAATTGAATGCCGACCCTGGCGTGGATGGAATTCTTATTCAGCGGCCCCTTCCGAAGGGGTTTCGCGAAGAAGAAGTCGTCTACTGGGTCGACCCCTCTAAGGATGTCGACGCGTTTCATCCTGAGACCGCCGGAAAGCTCATGCTCGGTTTGCCGGGCTTTCATCCCTGCACACCCCGCGGCGTCATGTTGCTTCTGGAACATTTCGGAATTTCACCCAAAGGTAAAATCGCCTGTGTGATCGGTCGAAGCTCGATCGTCGGTAAGCCCATGGCTGCGCTCCTTCAACAGGCCGATGCCACCGTCATTCAGTGCCATAGCCGAACCCCGAATGTTCCCGCACTTTCGAGCCAGGCCGACATTCTTGTCGTGGCTGCCGGAAAAATGGGAATCGCTGACGCTTCGTTTGTGAAACCTGGCGCCGTTGTCATCGACGTCGGCATTCATAGAAACGCTGAAGGAAAAGTCGTCGGCGACGTGAAGTTTGATGAAGTCGCGCCGAAGTGTTCGGCGATCACGCCCGTTCCTGGTGGCGTTGGTCCGATGACAATTATGGTGCTGATGCAGAACACAGTGCTTTCGGCGGAGATGCGGGCCTAAGCGATCCGAACGGCCTTTTGCGAAAGAGTGTTCGAAAGCCAGATACGAAAGCTGGTACCGGCATCTCCCGTGTCGACGTCAATGGTTCCGCCCATTTGATCGATACACTTCTTGATTCCATACAGCCCGAAACCGCTGCCTCTGGATGCCCTGGATGCGGCGACTTCCGCTTTTGAAACTCCGAAACGTCTCCAGAGTTCACTGAGTCGCTCCGCCGGTATTCCGGGTCCGGTATCCGAGACTTTCAGCTGAACCCCATCATCGTCCTGGGTTATTTCGATTGTGAGTTTCCGCACTTTGCAGGTCGTTAAAACGTTCACCGCGTTTTGGAGCAAATTCAGGACAACGGTGTCGACGCTTCCTTCGTAGGCCTCGATCGACTTTTCGTTCTCGACGCCGACCGTGATCACCTCAATCGAGTTCTGGGAAAGGAACGGTCGAAACTGCTCGATGCAATCCTTCACAACCTGAGACACGTCTGTAAATACCGGGGTCTTCGACTCACTTCGCTTCGAAACCGTTCTGAATAGATTTTGAAGCTTTTCGAGCCGATTCGTAGCCGATTGGATCGCGGTGGAGTACTTCAAGATTTCTTTTTCTTCAGGGTACTTCTCGCGAATGCCACGCATCATTTCGTCGACATAGTTCAAAAGCAGATGCGTCGGGCTCGCCATGTCGTGAACATAGTTGAATGACATCTCACCGACAGCGGCCAACGAAATAGCCTCACTGACTTTCAACTGCGCCTCGATCAGCGTTCGGTTCAAGCGGTCCTTGTCGGCAACGGTTTCACGTAAATCATTGAGGGTTCGCTGTTGAAAATCGAATGCCTCTTGGAGGCGTTTTTTGCTGATGAAGTTCTTTCGAGTAACGGTAATTGCCGTCGAAGCCATCAGGCCCAAAATAAGGCTCATCGGGACAAGGCGAACGAACCAAAAGGAGAGGCCGAAAACGATGACAGCGCTTCCGATCCAAATTCCGTAGTCTTTAAATTTGGTCTGATTAATCCAAGTAAACTCTTGGGTGCATTGACTGTCGCCGCGCTTCACGCACTCGGTTTCTTTAATATCCACCAACTGAATTCCGAACGCGCGCAGGCACCCGTGAGTGGCTCCGCGAGCCACGTCGCACATCATCCCATTAAAAAAGACTCGTGATAGATCCCCGGGCCGCTGGATGAGCTTTCCTGTAATTCGGAAAGGATTTCTCGAAAGCACCGAAAATTCGTAAGTGCTATATCGGTTCATCCGTTTGACGCCCTCGGGAAGGCTCGCATAAAATGTTTCCGGATTTAGAAACAAGCCGATGAGCGCAGTGAACATCTGCATCTGTGGCTCGCGATAGAGCTCGTAGGCGACATTAAAACCAATTTGTGTGTCTTCCGGGAAAAACTGGAAGAGCGCCCTGTGAAATTTTTCGTTGAAGTCGACGTCATGCCACTGGGCCTTGTCGTTTACCCAGCTTTCCTTGACCCCACAAGATGCAACGACTTCCTGCCACTTCGATTCTCCGTAATTTCTGTGAACGTATTTGCGATAGCTCGCAAGGATGGCATTTGAGAAGTGTTGCTGCATTTGAACTGTGGTCCCGGTTTTATTACGCTAACTTGTCGGGTTTCATGGCCTTCGACTAAAGCCGGTTCGAACCTTTTTCAGGTGGCTCGGTTTCCCCCAATAGCCGCTTGGGAGCTGCTTCTAGGGTGATTTCTAAATCTTTAAGATTTAGTAAAGTGTTGACCTGGACTGCTTTGGGCATTAATCCATTACTCGGAGACTAAATATGGCTATTTCCGGTGACGTTCGGTTCCCCGAATCCACACTCTTGCGCAATGCTCGTCCGCTTGAACCAGCGCAGAGCTGGTCGGATTTCATTGCGTTAACACTCGCACAGCTCGGAGCTCGATCGGCATTCGGCATCCCAGGCGGCCCGATCGCGGATCTTTTCCAGGCCTTTTTCCGGTCAAAAGAGATTCAGACCGTGCTCTGTCAACACGAAGCGGGTGCCGCCTTTGCCGCGATGGGTTATACGCTTTACTCGCCCACAGGGGCGCTGGGGGTCTGCTTTGGCACCTCCGGTCCGGGGCTGACGAATCTCATCACGGGCGTTGCGGCGGCCCATCAAGAGCGGGTGCCGATTTTTGTCATCACGGGCAATATTTCTACCGACGTTCTCGGAAAAGGCGCCGTTCAGGACTCATTCCACACCGGAATCGACGGTCTCAGAATGTTGGAGTCGGTCGTCTGCGCTTCTGTCAGCCTGACGGGACACGAGGACCCGTCGAAAGTCGTCACTGCGCTCTATCAAAAGGCTCTCGAGGAGCGTCTTCCAGTCCATCTGAATATTCCGGCCAATGTGGGTCGCAAGCTCGAAAGCTTTAAAACTTCTGCCCCTACCGAAAAGGAAAAACGTTCGCCGAAAGATCAGTCGACTCACGAATCGGTCATCGGACGTTTTCTATCTTCCGAAAGACCCATGATCTTCGCCGGAAATGGCGTAAAAACGGCTCGTGCGTCAGCACTGCTAAAACAAGTGGCTGAGCTCCATTCCGTCCCGGTAGTGGTGAGCAGCCATGGAAAGGGCGCGTTTTCCGAAGAAAGCCCCTGCTTTCAGGGCACTTTCGGTGTTGCCTCTCCTCAGTTCGGTCGCGAGTTCTGGGAACAGTATTCGCCCACTGCCATTTTGTATCTAGGCACTGCACTGGGTGAGTGTTCGTCGAACGCCTGGTCAAACCTGCCAGGCCAAGCTGAATTGAAGATCCATGTCGACCTTGACATCTCTCGCATGAACTCGATGTACAAGATGGACGTATCGATTCGCGCCGACCTTCGTCACTTCCTCGAGGAGATGACCGCGGCACGTCCGCTGAGAAATTCCAGTCAGCTCCCTCCAAGACGCATTCGCACAGATTCAACCGGCACAGCGGTTCAGCCAGGTAAGGTGAACCCGGCAGCCCTGATGGACGCTTTGGAGTTCAGCCTTCCACAAGACGCGATTCTGTTTACTGACATTGGAAACTCAATGCTGTGGGCGATCAACTGTCTTACGTTGACCGACAAGCAGGAGTTCTATGTCCCGATGGGATTTGGATCGATGGGTAGCGGAATCGGAGCGGCGATTGGGGCCAAAGCTGCCCTTCCAAATCGTCCAGTAGTTTGTCTCGCCGGCGATTGTGCGTCCCTCATGTCCGGTGCGGAGCTCTTTACCGCTCGTAATCATGGTTTCGGAATCAAGCTCATCGTCCTCAATGACGGTGGACATGGGACTGTCGATCACGGCTATTCAATGCAGGGACTAACAGACTATAACGTCAGATTTGACCAGCCCGTGAGCTTCTCCCACTACGCGACAGCCCTTGGTGTTCGCTCGTACTCAGTCAAGTCCGGCGCCGAACTCCTGGCACTTCCTTTGAGCGAGATCCTCTCGTCTGCCGAGCCGGTTCTGCTCGAGGTGTGCATTGATCCGGCGGTTCGCCCGCCCCTGGGATCACGCGTGAGAGGACTGGGAATCCCAGGAATTGCGGAACCTACCAAAATGACTCAAAAGTCTTTTCACTAAACTTTTCGACGAGCGAGACACGATCATGATCAAAAATATTGGCATCATTGGAACAGGTTACGCAGTCCCTTCGCATCGGGTTGGCCCAAGTGATTTTCTGAAGCAGGGAACGCCGGCTCAGCTCATCGAAGATTGGGATATCGGCGAACACCGAGAAGCCACGACTGAAACCGCAACGGACCTTGAAGCCGAAGCGGCCAAGATGGCGATTGCCCGTGCTGGTCTGACGCCGCTTGATATCGATCTGATTATCGGCACGACGCTTCTTCCAGAAAAAGTGAATCCAAGCAACGCTTCACTCACTCAGTGGAAAATCGGAGCTAAGAACGCAGCCGTATTTGGGCTCGACATGGCTTGTATCGGCGCTGTCCCTGCTCTGATGACTGCCGACGCGCTCTTCCGGGCTGGAAAATATAAGAAGATTCTGGTCCTTGGTTCCTGCCAGCTACGTGCTGCAAACGATGAAACAGACCCTGCAGTTTACGCGGTCTGTGGCGACGGCGCGGGTGCTGTTGTGCTTTCAGAGGTCGAATCGAGCGCTGGTATTATTGCGACTCATCTCGAAGCAAACGGTGAGCATTGGCAGAACGTCGGTATCGAAACCAAGGCTTCAAAATGCCCGGTGCCGGGACGCGCTGACGAAAAGAAACAGCGGTTTTACATCGACCATGACCGCTCTCCCAATCGCGAGGAGTTCTTTAAGTGGGCCATGGGCTCCGTGCCGAATGCGGCGCTAAGACTTCTGGAAAAAGAGGGGCTCACGATCAAAGATATCGACTGGGTCTGCCCTCATCAAAACGTCAAACCTGTTTCTGGACGTTGGATGGAAATGCTCGGCGTTCCCAAAGAGAGGATCATCGAAACCCGAAAAGAATTTGGAAACATGGGGCCTGCGAACGTCCTCGTGAATCTCCATCGGGGTGCTGAACTCGGACGGTTCAAACCAGGTGACCGAATTCTCCTTCTTGGACAAGGCTCAGGAATGAGCGTCGGTGTTGCATTACTGAGATGGTCAGCTGCGGCCAAGTTGAATTGACCGTCTATCGGTTCTGCGTGGCACGCGCCAGGCAACTATTTCAGTCGGTTGCGGCGCCGGCAGTGCGTTTTGATCCTGAGTTTTTTATTTTGGCCGACTTAGATTTCTAGCTTTTGCCGCACTCGAAATCACCCAACATAGAATCAGCACGCCAAGCGACTTGATCGAAATCATTTCGAGCACCGATCCCAATGAACCCATCGTTTTCTGAGTCATCACGCTGATCGCTAGAACACCGAAAAGGCTAAAACCGATGGTTCTCCGCTCGCGCGATTTCCACGCGCGATCCATTGCGATCACCGCTAGTGGAAATGCCATCGCAAATGCATGAAAGCCTGCAAGAGGTTGCGCTGTCACACCAAGTGCGAGCCAACCTGCGAACTGCTCGCGCGCGCCGATGTTTTTTGAGCGGCTTGACCACGCCCAGGCCAGGACTGCTGCGACAACCAGCGTGCACGCGGCGATCAGCGCCGTTGCATTGTAAGGAAGATTAAAAACTTTAAACAGGCCCGAAACCAGGCCCTGAGCCTCTCGACCACTAACCGTAATCAAGGGTTCGCCGGTCACCGGATGTACGCCAGGACCCATGGCCGTAGCCCAAGAACGTAGGACCTCGATCCAAGACTCTTTAGAAAAACAGAATATGAGCTGGCTCAACGTGATCAAGACGGCGGGGCAGATCAGAATCACTCGTAGTTTCAAATACGGGCGCAGGTATCCTAGAAGCGGAAACAGGCTCACAATCTTAGTACTCAAAGCCAAGAAGAGTCCGACTTTTCCCGCGACGCTCCGAAAGCTCTTCCGCGATCCTTGAATATCGCTCATCTCAAATAACCAAACGCTCAATGCCGCAATTGGAAGACTCACCTGTCCATTGAAAGCGTGAACCTGCCATATTCCTAAGAAGAGCAGCATGACGAAGGATGCAGTCTGCGCACCAACATGAGCCTTTCGAATTACCCAATCGCTCAGAGCAAGAAGCGAAAAGAACTCAATCGCACCCCATGCAACGCGCGCTCCATCGAATGACATCAGCGAAAATGGAATGAAGAACGGGGCGATCCAAGGTGGATATTTAAAAACCATGATCCCGTCGCGAGCGACGGAATAGAGTGGCTCGCCCTCCAACATCAACCGAACTGATTTCCAATAAACAGCAAAATCCGGCCCGTTTTTGGCGGTATTTATCCACATCAGTATTCCAACCAATGAAGTGGTCAGAAAAAAGATTCCACGATTCAACATCCACGTGAGGATCTCATATCGGCAAGCGGTTGACGCCAAAAACAGCTCCGAATTGCCTTTTTCCACGCGGTGCCTCTAGAATGGAGAAATGAGAAACCTCAAATCGATTTCTTTCGTCGCACTTCTTCTCATCGCTTCTCCAGCCTTTGCACGTGGCTTTGGAGGCTCGGGTGGAAACGAAAGCATGAACCTTTTGTCCATCGGCGCAGGTATCGCCTCTCCTTCCGTGACTTCTGCGCTCGGTGAGAACCCCGCGGGTTTGGTGTCGAATGAAACTCCGAAACTTCTCGGTGTGATCTCCACCGAAAACAACAGCTGGGACCCACTCGGTTACGGCGGCTTCTTCTTCACAGGCAACGGCGCTGTCGGCGCAGGTATCGGTGTTCAGAATTACTCGGGCGCTGCGAGTGGATCCGCACTTCAGTTCGGTGTCGCCGCCGAGATTACTCAGATTGCGACGACCATCGGTGCCTCGGGTTCGTATGCACTCAGTAATGGCGTCTCGGATCGCTTTGGTGCCGACTTGGGCCTTCAATTCAATTCGCGCGGTCCATTCAAAGTCGGTCTCGCCGCTTTTAACGTCAATGGGGGTGTCGACTCCTTTGGCGCCGGTCTTTCTTATGACGCGAACACGAACGCTCGCATTGTGATCGACGGCTCGGTGAATAATGACTTCAAGGGCCTTCGCCTCAAGCCAGCCCTGGGCATCACAGTTCAGAAATTCCAAATCACCTACGGTTACGGCATCGACGTCTCTAAGGACGCCACAAGTTTCATCCGCACCGGCAGCGCGTTAGGCCTGGGTTATGAGTTCGCTCAGTCGTTCCAGCTTCAGGGTTATTACAATCAGATCGCCAAGTATTACGTCGCTGGAATGTTTCGTTTCTAAGGGGTAAAACCCCCTTCATGTTAAAACGGACCGCTCTTTTTGAAGAGCACCAACGTCTGAACGGGCGCCTCATTGACTTCGGTGGATGGGAACTTCCTGTTCAGTACACGGGTGTGATGGATGAGCATCTGGCTTGCCGCCAGGCCGCCGGACTTTTTGATGTCAGCCACATGGGCGAAGTTCATGTTGAAGGCCGTGATTCAGAAGCATTCCTGAATTACTTAGTCAGCAATAACGTCGCAAAAGTCGCTGTCGGTCAAGCTCAGTATTCCGTCATGTGCCACCCCACAGGTGGCATCGTCGACGATCTGATTGTTTATCGCCGTGCTGCCGATCGCTTTCTTGTGGTCGTTAACGCCAGCAATACGGACAAGGATTTCGCCTGGATGGAGAAGGTTCTCGCGGAGTTTCGTGCGAAGACCCCAGGAGCACAGCTTAGCGTGACGAACGAGAGTTCCAAATACACGCAGATTGCGATTCAAGGCCGCATCGCTCAGGAAATTCTTCAGCCACTGACGAACGTCTCCCTCGCGCCTATCAAATACTATTGGTTTGCCGAAGGAACCGTACTCGGTTCGATTCCCGCCATCATTGCTCGCACGGGCTACACCGGCGAAGATGGTTTTGAAATTTATGTCCCGTGGTCGGAGGGTGCCAAAGTCTGGCGCGCCCTTCTCGAAGCCGGATCGCCCAAAGGCTTAAAGCCCTGCGGTCTCGGCGCTCGCGACACGCTTCGTCTTGAAATGAAGTACCCACTTTACGGGAACGAGCTCAATGACGCGACCACCCCTTTGGACGCAGGTCTTGGGTGGGTCACCAAGCTCGACAAAGGTGACTTTGTTGGACGCGCTCCCCTGGTCAAACAGAAGGAAGCGGGTCTGAAGAAGGCCCTGGTTGGCTTGACCCTCATCGGCCGCGGCATTCCACGGGGTGGGTACAAGGTTTTCTCGGAAGATGGGTCGCTGGAATTGGGAGAGCTCACGAGCGGAACCCAATCTCCTTCCTTGAAGACCACGATCGCCATCGGCTATCTTCCTACCGAGCAGGCCAAGATCGGAACTCGGGTCGCCGTCGACATTCGCGGTACCAAGATCCCTGCCGAAGTGATCGCCACTCCATTTTATAAACGTCCTTACTGAGTCGAGATATCGAATGAACTTTCCAGCCGAATTGAAATACACGAAAGACCACGAGTGGGCCCGTATTGAAGGGAAAGTCGCGACCATCGGAATCACCGATCACGCGCAGAGTTCCTTGGGCGATGTCGTCTTTGTTGAACTTCCAAAAGTCGGCCGCGAGCTCAAAGCTGGCGAAACCTTTGGTGTCGTTGAAAGTATCAAAGCCGTTTCCGATCTCTTTTCGCCGGTTGCCGGCAAAGTGATCGAAGCGAATCAGGCACTGACTGACGAACCTTCGAAGGCAAACACTGAACCCTACGGTTCGGCTTGGATGATCAAGATTGAAGTCGCCGATGCGTCCGTTTTTTCGAGTCTAATGGACTCGAAAGCCTACGCTTCTCTGGTTGCCTCGCTTAAATAACCATTCCCGTTTTCGTCGAGAAGACTCGGTTTTTGTAATTGAACGTTTTTTGTCCGCTCTCGCAGGCGGAGAGTCGCTGCTGCAGATACTTTTCCTGCATTCGCGCAACGATGGAGACTCCTGTCTCATCGAGCTCTACATCTTCTGCGCAGCCCTGCATGAGCATGGAGTCGTAATAAGCCAGTCTCTTCATTAACTCGGCCACGGCGTTCATATTGATCCGGTGGAATTCGGCGCCGCCACTGACAGCTGCGGTTAATTCTTCGGTATAGAAGAAGTTGCATCGAGCGGAAGCCGCCGAAATTTTTCCGAATGCACAGCTGAGATCGCCTGGCTGAGAAGGTTCCGAAGCATAGGACCCAGCAGCGCCAAACAACGAAACCACAGCGGCTATCAGATGAAACTTGTTCATAACGTCGGAAGATTGCACGGGCCGTTCCAGCTCGGCCCGGCGCCGTTTCGTACAACTAGCCGATTTCAAATAGCTTTTCCCGGCTCTACGACGCGTGCAGATCCACTCTCCGCCTAGAAGTTAGGCAGGCGAACTCTCTTTGAACACGTCAAGCGTGGCTTGTGCGTCTAGGCTTCGTCCATCGGCGCGCAGCTGCAGAACAGATTGCGATCGCCATAGACGTTATCGATACGTGCGACTGCTGGCCAGAATTTGTGGTCATGCAGCCACTTAGCCGGATAGGCAGCTTTTTCCCGTGTATACGGGCGCGTCCATTCCGAACGAGTCACTTGGCCCGCGGTGTGCGGAGCATTTTTCAGAACGTTGTTCAGCTTGTCCGCTTTACCTTGTTCGATTTCACGAATCTCTTCGCGAATGGCGATCATGGCGTCGCAAAAACGGTCCATCTCTTCTTTTGACTCGCTCTCAGTCGGTTCGATCATCATCGTACCAGCAACCGGAAACGAAACCGTCGGGGCATGGAAGCCGTAGTCCATCAGACGTTTAGCAACGTCCTCGACTTCGACGGCACTCGTCGCCTTCAACTGACGAAGATCAACGATGCACTCGTGTGCGACTCGTTCATTCTTTCCGCGATAGAGAACCGGGAAGTGTGGATCCAAGCGGCGTGCGATGTAATTCGCATTCAAAATCGCAAGCTGAGTTGCTTTGGCCAATCCATCAACACCCATGAGCGTGATGTAGATGTAGGAAATCGGAAGGATGCTTGCGCTTCCCCAAGGAGCTGCCGAAACCGGTCCAATGGCTTTCGATCCGCCGCACTTCACGACTGGATGTCCCGGAAGGAATGGCTTCAAATGTTCGCGCACGCCGATCGGGCCCATGCCGGGTCCGCCTCCGCCGTGAGGAATGCAAAACGTCTTGTGAAGGTTGAGGTGACAGACGTCTGCGCCGAAGTCCCCCGGCCGGCAAAGGCCAACCTGGGCATTCATGTTCGCGCCGTCCATGTAAACCTGGCCACCAAACCCATGAACGATTTCGCAAATGTCACGAATCTTGTCTTCGAAAACTCCGTGGGTCGAAGGGTACGTCACCATGAGTGCCGCAAGATGATCCGCGTGCTCTTTCGCTTTCGCCGAAAGATCCGCTACATCGATGTTGCCTTCCGAGTCGCACTGAACCACGACGACTTTCATCCCGGCGAGCGCGGCGCTAGCCGGGTTCGTGCCGTGAGCGGATTGTGGAATCAAGCAAACGTCACGTCCGGTCTGACCGCGACTGCGGTGATACTCTCGAATGACGAGCAGACCCGCGTACTCACCTTGTGATCCCGCGTTGGGTTGGAGCGAAACTCCATCAAAGCCAGTAATCTCGCTCAGCATTCCTTCCAGTCGCACTATCAACTGCTGATAGCCGCGAACCTGGTCGAGCGGAACGAAGGGATGAATCTTTCCGAACTCCGGCCAAGTGATCGGCAACATCTCGACCGTGGCATTGAGCTTCATCGTGCATGATCCGAGCGGAATCATCGACGTGGTCAAGGAAAGGTCGCGGCTCTGCAACCGGTGAATGTAGCGAAGCATCTCGTGTTCAGAGTGGTGGCGATTGAACACAGGATGGGTCAAGTACTTGGTCGTACGTTCGAGTGGCTTCAAGGCACTCAGATCTGATTTCGCGAAACTTTTCTGAAGTGCGGCCGAATCACGTGCGCCACCAAAGACTTCGATCAGATCGAGCAGATCGGCTTCAGTAACTGTTTCATCGAGCGCGATGGAAAGCCCCTTGGAGCCCATCTGGCGCAGATTGATTTTCTTTTGATTGGCGGTCGCAAGAACGGCGCCGAGCTGAGTGGAGTCGAGTCGAACCAAGACGGTGTCGAAGAAGGGTGCCTTATCGACGTCAATTCCAAGGCCCATCAAAGTGTGAGCGAGAGTGACCGCCAGACGGTGAACGCGCGAAGCGATCTTCTTCAGGCCTTCAGGGCCGTGATAAACGGCATACATACTTGCAACCACGGCGAGTAGAACCTGTGCCGTGCAAATATTGCTCGTCGCCTTGTCGCGACGAATATGTTGTTCGCGTGTTTGAAGTGCAAGGCGAGCTGCAGGCTTGCCATCAGCATCTTTAGACAGGCCAACAAGACGGCCCGGCATCTGACGTTTGAACTCTTCACGGGTCGCAAGATAGGCCGCATGTGGGCCGCCGTAGCCCATTGGAACACCGAAACGCTGGGTGCTACCCACTGCGATATCCGCACCGAACTCTCCGGGCGCTTTCAGCACTGTCAGTCCAAGAATATCAGCGGCCACCACCAGAAGTGCGTCTGCGGCGTGCGTTTTCTCTGCAAAACCGGCGTAATCAAACACACGGCCGTCAGTCGCTGGATACTGAACCAATGCTCCAAATACTTTGCGTGTGAAATCGAACTTCTGATGATCTCCAACGATCACTTCTACGCCAATCGACTCTGCGCGCGTCTGCACTACGGCGATCGTTTGAGGATGGCAGAGTTCCGAAACAAAGAACGCGCGACTGGTGTCTCGATTTTTTGTCAGAAAGCACATCGCCATCGCTTCAGCGGCGGCTGTGGCCTCATCTAAAAGGGAGGCGTTTGAAATTTCCATCGCGGTCAAATCCGTCACCAGCGTTTGGAAATTCAAAAGCGCTTCAAGTCGCCCCTGGGCGATCTCGGCTTGGTAAGGGGTGTACTGTGTGTACCAGCCTGGATTCTCGAGGATGTTTCTCTGAATCACCGGCGGTGTAATGCAGTCCGAGTAGCCCATCCCAAGATAGCTACGAAAGATCTGGTTCTGCGAAGCCAGGTGGCGGATGTGAGCGAGAATGCCCGCTTCACTATCGCCCTCGCGCCAAGTCGCATCTGCGGCACCTAATATCGTTTTGAAACGATCGAAGTTAAGCGGCTGGCGAACACGAATCGACGATGGAATCGTCGAATAGATCAGATCTTCGAGATCCTTCGCGCCGACGGCTTTCAACATGGCCTCCACATCGGCCTGAGAGGGGCCTAAGTGGCGGTCAACAAAAGAATCTGGGTGCTGCATCGATTGTTGTTTTTGCTGCATGATCTCTCTCCAAGAGAATCCAAACGCTGAATTGTAGAAGTAATTTCGTCTTACCAACGATCGTAGCGGAGCACCAGCGTACGCCCGCGTGCAGAGTGATTTTTGCCTTGACCAGATTTTTCAGAACGATGCTTGTGAAGCGTCGGCCGATAGCGTTATGGTCCGGCCGCTTCGGGCGCTATGCAAGACACACCACACCACCATCATCAGCAGCAACAACCTTTCAGTCCGTCACCGGCGCCCATGCAGCCGGATGACCTGACCAAAATTTTTAACACGGCTATTGTCGCCACCCGTGTCGAAGCTGCTCGCGACTTTTCATCAGAACTTTTTCGCCTGATGGAAAGCCCCGCGTTCCGTTCGATCTTAAGTGCGGTCCGCCATCTGGCGCGCGCCCAGGGCATCAGCGAGCGCGATGCTGCTGAGTCGCTGATTCAGACCTTTCGTAAAGTCGACCGCGTCTGGGGCGAGTACCTCTGCCAGGAAGGCGTTGACCGCCTCCGGAACCACTTAGGTCCTTAAAACGAAGTCCCAGCGAATCTCAACGCGACCACCCTGATCCATCATCCCTTGGGGCGGATTTGGAAATGGGCCGGCCTTATTGAATGCCCGGACTGCCGCGTCATCTAAATCCATTGTACCGGACTCTTCCAGCACCTGGACTCGAACGATCTCGCCGCCTTTATTCATCGTGACCAGAACTTTGGTCGTTAGGTCGCGGTCGCTCGCCAGTTGGCGGCCTGAACGGAAAATTTTCGAAAGCTGTTCACGGAGGATACCTGTCCAAGCCTGATCCAAGCGCTCGCGGATCCGCTGGAAGTATCCATAGAACATATACTCTTTTGTATTGAGCGCTGTGCTCTCGCCCTCTTTCAATCCCTTGATGTAGTCTTGCGGCGCAGCTCCGTCGCCCACGCGGTTGTCAGCATAGACTCCCGTGTTTTGTTGGGGCTTGGGTTCCGAAGGTTTCGTCAGAGAAGGAAGGATCGGAAGTCCGAACTTGCTCAAGTCATTCTCACGGGCCTGACGAGCGTTCTTCGCTACCTTTTGATCTGACTTTTTACTCTGCTCTTTAGCCTGAGAACGTGAGTTTTCTTCCGCACGGTTCTGAGTGTGGCTTTTACCCAACCCACTTTGAACGCTTGGGTGCTGATTGACCATTTCGCGGTCTACCGACTGGGTCTGTTTACCCAGATAAGCTTTAGGGTCAGCCTCGTCCGTCTTCTTCCCCTGCTCGGATTCGACAATACGATTTTTGTTTTTTTCCTGCAGGCGTCGCTTCGCCTCAGGAGACAGCGGATCCACTTCGATCCAAGTCACCTTAGGAGGGACTGTCTTTGCTGCCTGCTGTCCGATCAAGACTGCCCACGCCATTAAGAGAAGGACGTGAACCGTAACGGACAATGATATTGAACTTCGCAGACGTAAAACTCCCACTTCGAGTATACCTCCTCATAGAGAGGATCGGTACTACTCGGAGTCTTCTTTAAGGAAGTCGCTCGCAGAATCTCCGGAATTTGATCCGGCGGTCGCTGTTTCGGTCGGCTCAGTTCCTTCGATAAACGCTTCTTTAATCGCTGTAGAAGAATTCGGCGAAGCTAGCTTGCCAGTTGCAGGATCAATCGTCGCGAGAACCACACCTGCCGGCATGTGGAAGTCCGTGTCAGGATAGGGTTTCACGGCTTCCCGCATAAAAGAGAGCCAAATAGGCAACGCAGCGCGTGCGCCCGTTTCCGATTGTCCGATAGTTTTTTGACTGTCGAATCCAACCCATGCGCCGGTCACAACATAGGGCGTGAATCCCATGAACCACGCGTCAATGTACTCATTGGTGGTACCCGTTTTTCCGGCGGCCGCGCGTTGAAGCTGTTTTGCTTCTTGGCCGGTTCCGTAGGTGACGACCTCTTTCATGAGATGCCCCATGACGTAGGCGACACGCGGGTCCATGACTTGTGCGGGGTCATCGGCAGATGGAAAGGTCGGAAAGACCACTGGGGGTCGGCTAGGGGCCGGAGACGGCGACGAACCGACCAAGGCGATCGTCGCAATCACAGATGGCGAAGGTATCGGCGATGGAGCCGAAACTTGAGTCACTACACCTGCCTCTTTGTCTACGAATTGAACCAGCTGAGGCAGCTTCTCTTCGAGAATTCTTCCGTCGCGATCTTTTACGTACATGATGAAGATTGGATCTACCTTTCGACCCAAGCGAGGAAAGAGCGAGTACGTGCGTGTCATGTCGAAAAGTGAAACTGCTCCGGACCCGAGAGAAATCGAAAGATCGTGATTAAACTTTCCGTCGAGTCCCAGGCGTTTGGCGTATTCGATCAGAAACGGGACGTTGATCGACTGAACAATCTTAATCGTCGGAACGTTACGCGATTTAATCAACGCCTGGCGAAACGTCGTGTCGCCATAGAACTTGGTTTCGAAGTTATCTGGCTTCCAGGTTCCATTGAGAGTGTCTTCATAAACGAGCGGAGAATCGACGATTACCGTGGCTGGAGTGAAACCCTTTTCGAGAGCCGCCGCGTAGATGATCGGTTTGAACGATGAGCCTGGCTGACGCTGGGCCTGCGTGGCGCGGTTAAATTCGGACTTGGCGAAATCGTAACCACCTTCCATCGCAAGAACGTATCCGGTCTGTACTTCAACAGAGAAGAGAGCTCCCTGAACCAAGGGATCCTGTTCGAGTGCTACGACGGTTTTTTTCTCGTCGTTCGAAAGCACTTTTACGAGAATCACGTCGCCCTTTTGAAAGACACGCGACGGCGAAATGACCGTCCATGCGGGAATCGGGTTCTTTTCGTCTTTAACAGCTCGGGCCCACTTCATTTGATCGAGAGGAAGATCGGCCTTCAATGCACCAATAGCGACGCTAGTCAGTTTTGCTTTGTCGTCCGTGCGCATGACGACCGCGTGATAGGTCTCGCCAATATCGAGAAGCTGATGCTCCGCTTTCAAGCCGCCGTCACGAATTGAGTCGACCGGGTCCAGGCGCCCATCGGGCAGAAACATCGAATAGCCAAGTTTGCGCTCAATGAGTGCGAGACGATCGTCTTTAAGACGTTCTTCGATCGCATCCGCGTTTTTGATGTGCTCCTGGGCTCCTCGATAGCCCATTCGTTTGTCAACAACTCGTAGCCCGTCGAGTACGGATTTGTGACCCGTTTTTGCGAGCTGCGGAGTGGTCGGAATTGCGATGGTCAGCCCTTCATCAAGTACTGCCTTGTCGCCAAATTTTTCTACAAGGTAACGCCGAACTTGCTCAAGCAGATAGGGTGCTGGTCCTTTGGACTTCGCGTCCTCTTCCTTCTCGTCTTTATAAATCCTGACAGGCGCGGCCGCGGCCGCCGTCATTTGCTCGCGAGTGATGAACTTGTTTTCAAACATTCGACGAAGAACGTAAAGCTGTCGTTCCTTGGCTTTTTTAGGGTTTCTGTCTGGACTGTAATTCGAAGGCGCCTGTGGCATGCCGGCTAAAATTGCGCATTCTGCCAGTGTGAGTTTGGAAACATCTTTGTGATAGTAAGAGAGCGCCGCAGCCTGCACTCCGTAAGCTCGGTGACCGAGGAAAATCTCGTTCAGGTACAGATACAAAATCTGCTGCTTGGTGAGATTGCGCTCCATCCGATTCGACAAAATCAGCTCTTTAAACTTGCGGCTGAAGTTCTTGTCTCGGTTCAGAAGCAATGATTTGGCGACCTGCTGGGTAATCGTACTTCCACCCTGCACGACGTGACCCGCGCGGGCGTTGGCGATTGCTGCGCGAAGAATGGAAACCAGGTTGACACCTTGGTGCTCAAAGAAGCTGTCGTCTTCTGCTGAAATAAACGCCTTGATCAGCTGATCCGGAATTTTGTCGTAGGGAACCAGGTATCGGCGTTCTCGATAAAACTCGCCCATCAGCATGTCGTCGCGTCCACCGCCACCCAATACGCGTGTAACCGTTCGTGGACGATAGTCTTCAACCGTAATGATTTTTGGAAGATCCCGCGAGAAGTGCCAAAAAATGGCTCCGCCGATAACCGTAACCAGGACGGTTCCTGCGATTGCCATGAGAAACAGTGTGCGGGCTACCCAACCCACGCCCTTCTTTGATGTATTCACTGCGCTGCCGCTCCTATGGTCGCGTCTTGTCCCGCTGCGGGCGTCTCTGTAGGCAGACCTAGCAACGCACGAAGACGCTGCAGGACTGCTTGAGTGGCCGCCTTGCCACGAAACACAGATTCACTTCTTTTTCCAAAATCGAGAAATGCGATGCCTTTCATATCGGGCTCGATCACGAGATCGGCCGACTGAAGTTCCGTCATTCCAGATCGCTTTGCTAAATCCATTTGCTCCGCAATCTTCAGTTCATCTTTTTCAAATCGGCTATCGCTCGCTTGTGTACGTGTTGTTCCAATCACGTCAACCGCTACGACAATGCCACGATTCAGCGCTTTCGCTTCTGCAACTGGGAAGGGACGAGCGGCGGTTCCGCTTTGAACGTGCTTATTTCCCCAAGGTGACGGGTCAAAAAGTCCTGGGACCGCCATCGCGCCTCTCAGCGCAAGATTCAAACGACCACGATCTAACAGCGCGACACGGTCGGTGCCCGACTCACGAATCGAGATCCGAGTAGGAATGCGCGTATCTTTGATGTCTTTCAGACCAAAGGTTTGACCCAGAAAATCTTCGAGTTTCTTTCCGTCGCTAATAACATTCGAAGAATTGAATGAGAGCAGACTTGGACGATCGAGGAAGAGATTCTCTTTCAGCTTCTGAATTTCCCATTCAAACCCATTGATCGAAGAATAACTGGTGTAGAGCGAGCCAACGAGTGCGCCCATTTCGGTACCAATGACCGCTGAGACAGGAATTTTCGCATCTGAAAGGGCGCGGAGTACTCCCGCGTGCGCAAACCCATGCGCTGCGCCCGGTCCGAGTACGAGGACGACCGATTTTACGATAACGGGTTCTGGGCCGTAGGGATTTGCTGGAGCTTGTGGCGCTGTTGGTAGCGGGCCAAACGGTTCGGGTGGACCCATGGTGCCCGTGTTGGGGCGGTGCTCTGCCGAAGGAGCTCCTGGTACCGATGATTCGTCAGTTCGTTTTGAACTCGATGTACATCCTGAAGCGACAAGAGTGCTCATCAGAATCGCCGCGGTTGCTGCGACGATTCTTGAGAGCGATCGATTGTTCTGAGTCACCCGACTGAAGTCGGCGTGCGCGGAGGTTGCTGCAGTTTCCAATGCGCGAGAAACTCCCTGTTTCCTTGAGTGCCCTTGATAGGTGAGTCTACCAAGCCCAAGCGATTCAGGCCAAGAGTTTCACCGAAAGCGCGTAGTCGCTCGACGGCTTCCAGCTGATCTTTTTCTGACGTTACGATGCCGCCCTTGCCGACTTTGTCGCGCCCGACTTCGAACTGAGGCTTAATCAGTGTGATCCAGTCGGTTTCTGGGGTCGCGAAGGCGACCAGCGCAGGGAATATTTTCTCAAGCGAGATGAACGACACATCAACGACGATAACACCCGCTTGCTCGCCGATTTGTTTGAACTCCAAATAGCGGGCATTCGTTTTTTCTAGAACCACTACCCGTGGGTCCTGGCGAATGATCCAATCCATCTGACCGTGTCCAACATCGATTGCGAAGACCTTCACAGCCCCCCGCTCGAGAAGCACTTGAGTGAAGCCCCCAGTCGACGCTCCGATATCCATTCCGACTCGTCCGGTGACACCGATCCCAAACTGGTCGAGCGCGGACTGAATCTTAAGCCCACCCCGAGAAACAAACGGGTGCTCTTGTCCACGAACCCGAATAACCGACTGTGGGTCGACGAGCTGGCCCGCTTTCGTCAAAGGAACGTCGTTCACAAGTACGTTTCCGGAAAGAATCAAACTCTGCGCGCGCGTTCGTGTTGGTGCCAGACCGCGATCGGTCACGAGCTGATCAAGACGAATCTTGCTCATGCGTCGATTTCCTGACGTAACCGAAGTGCGATTTCTTGAGCTCCAAGTCCCAGTGTTTTTTCTAAATCGCTAATCGCACCATGGGGCACGAACTGATCTGGGTAGCCCATCAAAATAGGACGAGAGGCCCTCGGTTCAAGTTCGCGAAGCATTGTCTCACCCACACCGCCACGAATGGAACCTTCTTCGAGGACGAAAAGTTTTGAAGCGCGATCCGTGTTGAGAGCCTGAATCAATTCTGCAGGAATCGGCTTGGCGGAGAGAAGGCTCCAAAGTGAAACCGTTTTGCACTCGGGATCAACCTGTTCAACGGCCTTCAACGCTTTTGAAGCGGATGCCCCAAACGATACGAACTGAATCTTTGCAGCTGCCGGCGCCTTGAGATGGCGAAGTGTTCCCGCTACTCCCACCCAGGAATCGGGCAAGGATTCCGGTCCGCTGCCTCGCGGGTAACGTAGTGCGAATGGCGCGTTCGTAGCCAATCCACGGCGCAAAAGCACTTCGACGTCTGACAAGCACGCGGGTGCTGTGAGCTCCAGGCCTGGGATCATTCCCAAATAGGAAAGATCGAATACCCCGTGGTGTGTTGGGCCGTCAGCGCCAACAAGACCTGCACGATCAACGGCGAAAATGACTGGCAGCCGTTGAATCGCAACATCGTGAATGATCGAGTCGAGCGCTCGCTGAAGAAACGTACTGTAAATCGCAACCACTGGCCGATATCCCGCGACCGCAAGACCTGCTGCAAACGTAACCGCATGGGGCTCAGCTATTCCAACATCGAAGAATCGTGTGGGAAAGCGTCTCGAAAATTCAGTGAGCCCCGTGCCCTCAGGCATGGCAGCCGAGATCGCGACGATTCTCGGATCTTCTTCAGCAAGTCGACAGAGCGCTTTTCCAAACTCATCACTAAAACTATGAAGAGGTGTCGGCCCACCTGATACTACTTTGGATTGAAGCGGACCGACTCCATGGAAGAAAGCCGGACTCTCTTCGGCTGGAGCGTAGCCCTTGCCTTTTTGCGTGTGAATATGGAGCAAGACGGGGCGTCCTGCGTAACCACGCTTAATTCCCTCGAGAGTTCCAAGCAGAACATCAATGCGATGTCCGTCGATAGGTCCGACGTAATCGAATCCAAAATGGGAGAAGAAATCTCGAGCTTCGCCACCGGCGAGAATCGCCGGAATCGCACCGACGTTAGGTGCAATCGACATCTGATTGTCATTCAGAACGGTAAGCAGCGGACCAACCGATACCGCGCGAACGTTGTTAAGAGCTTCGAGCGCGAGGCCCGCAGTGAGTCCGCCATCGCCGACAACTGCAACGGTCCAGGCCTGCGACTGCGCGCGCGTACTCGCAATCCCGAGGGCTGCTGATAGCGCGGTACTACTGTGGCCCGCGCCGAATACATCGTGTTCGCTCTCATCACGAGAAAGAAATCCGGAGACTCCGCCCGTTTGACGAAGCGTTGAGAAACGATCCCAGCGACCCGTCAGAAGTTTGTGTGCATAGGCTTGATGGCCAACATCCCAGATTATCGGTTCCGCAGGAGAATCGAAAACGCGATGAAGCGCGATCGCAAGTTCAACGGGACCGAGACTCGCTCCAAGGTGTCCGCCGTTCTTCAAACACGTCGATATAATTTTTTGGCGAAGGTCTTCAGCGAGCTCGACGAGTTCCGCCAGCGATGCCTTCTTCAGCTGCGGAATTGAGGGTCCACCTCGACCGATCATGATTAACGCGAAGTCGGACCGGTCGTACCCGAAGGGACCGTGAAAGGCTGAGTTTCAATGCGTCCATCGGCGGAAGCTTGGACCAAGAGATCGACTTTCTGTTCGGCCGCTGCCAGCTGCTCCTGGCAAACACGAGTGAGCTTGACGCCCTCTTCGAATGCCATCAGCGCTTGTTCTAAACTGAGCTCGCCACTCTCCAGCTTTTTGACGCTCGCCTGAAGCTGTTCAAGGGCCGACTCAAAGCTAGGTTTTACTTCCTGATTTTCCGACATGTCCCCTTCCTAGCGAGCCTGGGCTCCGATGTAAAGTTTCCCGAGGTAAAGTCTGCGCCAGGAAGTGTCGATCCACAGATGTGACTTCCGCGCCCGCTTCTCGGCAGACGCTTTTGGCCTTCGGAATCTTGACGCTTCTCGCCCCCCTCAACTGGGCGAGTGCCGCCGAGAATGCCTGTACGGCCGAAACGCCCCTGATGGAGGCCACCGTAAGCTCGCTCGCACCGATGCCGGCTGCTGGGGCCGCCCTGGGTTCGTGGATCCTACCTGTTTCTGGCGATAGTCCGGATATCGTCACCGCAGCCAAAGCCTTTGTCTCGGTCGAGAAAGAAACCAGTGCGAGTGGTGGGACAGGCTGGGCTTTGCGCGTTTCTTTTACATTTGATGACCCGGAGCCTTGGGGCCTTCCATTCAACTTCAGCTACTTTCGGCTCGAGTGGGAAGACTCACGTGGACCACAGTCAGCCGTTTTTGATTGGTCAGGAGCCTGCGAGAATGTCGGCGTGACGCTTTTTCCAGGATCGTCGTATTCGGACACGGTCGCGGTTTCGCCCGAGGCTGCGGGAATGAAAAACATCCGCGTTCGCCTCTGGGGCAGTCGCTAGAAAACGTGGACTGTGTTTAGGGATTAACGACGTTGATGACGCCTGGTGAGGAGATCACCAGCTGCGACCAACGGAGACGTTGAGACTTGTCTTCAACGTGAAGAAGATTGGTGCCTGCCGGAATCTGAGCGGCTGCGAAGCGAGGCGCTTCGGTCGAAAGTGGTGTATTAACCAACATTCGGTCTTCGGAGTCGAGAGTGTAGGTTTCTGGCGTGAGGCTCGCGCCCGCTTCAAGAGAACGAACCGAAGGGAAGAATGCTTCGCCTTCCGTCTGTCCCGCAATCTTTGGAAAAACACCGAGAATCAGGCCTGAATCGGAGCTAACTCCGCCTTCAAGCTGTTGGGTCAATCCTTCAATACGGCGAGAGCTGAAGCGGTAAAGCGTTGCCTGGGTAGTCCATGCGGCAGCGCCTACGGCGTAACGATGGGTGTGCCCTTCAGACGCATCGGTTTCCAAGTAGACGGGGTGACCTTCTGCGACCAAGACACCAGGAACCGTGAATGCACCCGAGGAATCTGTTTTGACTGGGTCGCCGGTCTGACCAACGACTGAGACACGAATTCCGGAAAGGCCTTTGCCCGAATTGTCATCACCCGTGATGACACTTCCCTCAATGCCGTGGACTTCGAGGTTCGTCAAATCGACATAAGTCGCGACACCTGGACGCACAGGTACAGCGACCGCGCCTTTATCCAACCCAAGTGAGAGATGTAGTACGTGGGCACCGGGTTCTACATTCAGGAGAATGAAATCCTGATACTGATCCGATTCTTTATCAGTAAAGACGGAGCGATTTTCGGCACGGCCAGAGAAAGCCAAGCTGACATCACGTGGAAGACGCCCGAAAACAATGCCGCCCTCGTGGGAGATTTTGATTCCAGAGGTTCCTTCAAGCAGGCGAAGGTTGTTTTCGGAGATGAGTGGGACGCTGTCTCCGAGACTCGGGTTTTGGCTCAAGCTCAGGGTCGGCCAATGGTCGTTTGCGTTGACCTGAACCCAGTGCTTCTGCATTCCTTCAGCCGTTCCTTCATTAGAAACGACTTCGCCTTCGACGCCGAAGACCGGATCGAGCCATTGAAATGCTTCTACATAGGATGGACGGGTCGAATTCATGCGTGCTTGAAACTGAACAAGGCCAGGAACACGGGCAGCCATTTTGTGACTACTCACACCCTTTTGAGCGGCGTCCGTCGTCTTTTGAGTATCCTGAGTATCCACCTGATCAGCCACGGAGTATATCTTGCCGGTGGGTCGTCCGCCACTTGCCCTTGAAGGTAGGGCCTGCTGAGTATTCATCGCCAGAAGAGTCTGACTAGTCACCCCGAAGGAAAGACCTTGAGTAGCCGAGGCTGGAGCGCGCACTGAACCCGTTTCGATCACTCGACTCTGGCCGGCTCCGCTTATGGTAATCTGTCCGGAAGGAAGCGGCTCTTCTGTCGAACGCTCAGCTCCACCTTCGTGAGATGGATAATCAGTCGTCTGCTGGGAAGCAACTGCCTTATCAGACTTAGCCTGACTACTCACAATGCCATCAGAGGCCGTAGCACTCGGGCGATTCAGGGTCCGATATTTGGCAAGACCCCTGATTGTGTACTGATGGCGATGACTTCGGGTTTTCGATGCGACCACGCTCGAGGCGATATGAGACCGGCGCACTGAAGCTTTAACCGGTGCTTGTGCAACAGGAGTTTCAACAGCGACCACATCAGAAATGGTTCGCGAAGCAAGATTTGCAGTTGGAATTTCACGCACATCAAGGAATGCGAGACGAACACGTAGACGAAGCGCCGAACGCACTCGCTGCATTTCGGCGCGTTCCTGGGATGCGTCGAGTACTGGAAGAATCGGTGAAATGGCCTGCTTTTGTGCCTGTGAAACCACCACTCGATCCATGGTCAGCGGTGAATGAGAAGCTGCGATTGAAACGGATCTCGAGATGGCGCCAAGGCGCCTCTGAGAACCATGAGCGGCGGTCTTGCGATACGTCTTCTTAGCGACAATCGGATTTGACGGCTCGCGGGCTGCTGCTTTCGCAGAATTCTCAGGAATGAGTGCCAGTGCAGACACAGAGGTATCGGCAGGAATCGAAACAGAGGTTTCATCCCAACCCATTTTCGCGTTCTTCCACCAGCTCATCGAACTCGTGTCGACCTTCACTGTCGGACCCATCGCCCAATCACTCAAACGTGAAATCGAGGCCGTATTGCCGACAAAATACAACGAAGCCACGAGCACCGCCGCCGTAGCGAGGGCCGTTCTTGAAAGCGCTTTCGAAGTCGTAGTGATGACTGCAGCGGATTGATTTAGCACAGGGTCAGAGTAACTAGCCTCACCAGCGTAAACGCGAATAGTCGAGCTGACAACTATGGGCTTCGAAATAAAGCGAGATGAGGCAAGAAATGCCTATCCGCAGTGAATGACTAGTCAAAGCTCTGACGGTGTACCCCAGAACAAAAAAAAACCCGGGCCCTGCAGATCGCAGAGCCCGGGGTTCTCTATTACTGTCTTAGTGATTTCCAGCGACTTGCTGACGGACCAAAGCGCGTTGAAGCTTCAACTGATACTTATTGAACTTATGTTCATCAAGGTCAGCGCCTACAAGAGCTTGTTCAGCTTTCTGTTGGGCAGCTCGTGCGCGGCTCAAGTCGATCTCGCCCTTAAGCTCAATCGTTTCGGCAAGAACCGTTACTTCATCGTTCTTCACTTCGAAGAATCCCGTCGAAATAACGCCACTCTCCTGCTGACCCGTATCGGTCATATAGGTGAATGGGCCTGTTTGAAGAGATCCGAGGAACGCGGCATGCCCGGGCAGCACCTGAACCTGTCCTTCAGTTCCCTGAAGCGTAATCCACTGGGCGCGCCCACCCTGCAGCAAACGGCGCTCCGGCGAGATGATATTTATCTTAAGAACGTCAGCCACGGAACCTCCTGCTAATTAGACGAGCGTCTTAGCTTTTTCCATCGCGTCTTCGATCGTACCGACGAGATAGAATGCCTGTTCTGGAAGGTTGTCGTGCTTACCGTCCGCGATTTCAGTGAAAGCGCGGATGGTGTCTTCGATTTTCACGAA
>OUNO010005135.1_pt1 | contig 47796 bp, 43 predicted proteins | sample 1779811 | NCBI WGS metagenome assembly OUNO01 (sample SAMEA3914804, study PRJEB12502) | metagenome | biome: forest; material: soil | place: Canada | collected 2010-06-25 | depth 0.3 m
CGCATTGAAGAGGCTTAAAAGGCTAGCGGACGGGAAATGGAAGCCGGGGCCGTCTCTTATCTATAGGCGACATTATCTTGCTCAAACACTAATGGGCGAGAAGTTGCAGACATTTAGAAACTACAAAAAAGATTGGAAAGCAGGAACAGTGCTGAAATTACATGATCAGACATTTTATATTATGGTTCATTTGAAGCGAGTCACCAAAACATCAAAAGGTTATAAGTATTCATTTAGCCTTTTGAAGTAATTGTTTGCTCAATAAAATCTAGCGGCCACGAGCTGGCCCGGTTACTTCGGTAAGTAGGCTATTTAATTGGGGGCGCTGAGAAAGAATCGGAAAGCGAAAATGGAAATATAATTAATTCGCTACTGCAGAAGGTTTTCTCGTCCTTTGGCCAACGAGGGGCTTAATTCAAAAATTCAGTAGATAGCTCTGCCGATGCAAAAAATTCGCATAAGTAGAGCGGGAAAACCTATTCTTCACGGCGCTACTTCCGCTCATATAGAGACTGACTACTTTTGCATTGTTTGATGATGGTGTTCTTATCTTTCCGTTGTGGCGAAATACTTCACTTCTTTACCTTCCAGCCACTGCCTTGGGCTCAAGGTAGGACTCGATGCCGTAGACACCCAACTCGCGGCCAACTCCCGATTGCTTGACGCCTCCGAACGGAGCATTGGGCTCGTAGTGGAAGTCGTTGATCATCACTGTCCCAGCCTCGATCTGTTCGGCGCCCCTTTTGCCATGCTCCTGGTTACTGGAGCTGACGTAACCCATCAGGCCGTAAGCCGTCGAATTTGCGATCTCGATCGCCTCCTCTTCGGTCTTGTAGGTGAGAACCGAGAACACGGGGCCAAAGATTTCTTCCTTCGCAATCGTCATGTCGCTCTTGACGTTCACAAAGACCGTCGGCTTGATGAAGTAGCCGGCTTCAAGACCTTGCGGACGTCCGAGTCCACCAATGAGAACTTCTGCGCCCTCATCAATCCCTTTTTTGATGTAGCCTTGCACGCGGTTCCATTGCTTCTCAAAAACAAGTGGCCCAATCGTCGTGTCCGAATTAGCCGGATTTCCGACTTTTAAAGCCGATACAGCCTTCTTGAGAGCGGCTTTAATCTCCTCAAGTCGGTTCTCAGGAACGAGAAGCCGAGTGCCGGCGATGCACGCTTGGCCGTTGTTCATGAAGGCGGCCATCAAAGCGAAAGGTATCGCCTTGCTCAAATCAGCGTCATCCAAGATGATGTTGGCTGATTTTCCGCCGAGCTCAAGCGTCACGCGCTTCATCAGATCGACGGAATCGCGAGCGATCGACTTTCCAACGACCGTCGATCCGGTGAAGGAGATTTTCATGACGTCGGGACTTCGGGTGAGTGCCGTGCCAACCACGTCGCCACGACCGTTTACGATGTTGATTACTCCGGGCGGAAGTCCAGCTCCATGCCGGCCGTGACGATTTCGTAGAGAGACTGACTGCTTTTGGTGGAACTCGCGCGTTCGAAATGGAGAAGATGCATTGCATTTAATCACCAGAAAAATATACTAGAGGTACAAACTTGGGAGAATACATGCACTCTAGGATCATTTCATCCGTTTTATTTTTGTTAACTCTGACTTTTTCCTCTGCTCTAGGTGCGCCAAAAGCTTTCGCGCAGTCGGATCAACGGACGTCGATAATGGCTCTTGTCGGAGGCGCTCTCAATCAAATCTCCGATGAGGGATTGGGTAGCGGTTATAGAGGGAAAACAACCTTTGGCTTTAGTGCAGGCCTTACAGCTCAGTATAAACTTGCAACTTTTTTTGCGATTCGTTCCGGGCTCATTTACAATCAGCGGAAGAATGCCTATACGACGCCCTCAAACGTTACGGCCACTACCGAACTCAATTACACTTATTTAGATGTTCCTGCTTATTTGGTTTTGATGGCCGGGCAATTTTCTGTTTTTGGTGGAGTTTCGGTCGGATTCAAGATAGGTGGGACTCCAGAGGGAGGAGGACTGCTCAATCCTTCGATCTCTGATAAATCCGTAATTACTCCAATACAATTCGGTGTTGGATATACGATGCAAAATAAATTTGAAATCCAGATGATTAGAGAAACCACGACTTTATTAACGACTATTGAACAATCCACGAGCCCTGCGACTCCAATAAATAATCTCAATGCTTCGGCTTACCTCGTTCGTCTGGGGTATATTTTCTAATTTCGTTAGCGCTTATCAGTTTACTCCGTTGGGATTTGTTCCCGCTGACGGCAGAGTTCCGGAAGAGGGGGGCGATCCTTCAATCATGGATCAATACCAGCTCTACACCGCTCAAACTGCCATGGATCAGCTTGGATTTGTGACAGCGTAATTGCTCTTAAAGTTAAGAGCCGAAAAAACCGATAGTCTAAGATGGACCCATCAAAGGACTTATTTTGCCTAAAATACTTTTAATCGAAGATTCACTGGAATTCCATTTACTCGTCATAAAGACGCTGGGCGCTCTTGCAGAGGTGGTAGTCGCGGTTTCTTGTCAAAAAGCGCTGGATTGTCTTGAACGAGAAAGTTTCGACCTGATCCTTCTCGATGTGGGACTTCCTGATAAAGATGGGTTCACTTTCTGTCAGGAACTTCAAAATGATTCCAAATTGGCGTCCATTCCGGTGATTTTCATTACCGGGAAGAGCGAGCCTGCGGATATTCTCGCCGGGTTTTCCCTGGGAGCTGAAGATTTCATCACTAAACCTTTCGGACCCTTGGTTTTTCGTGCCCGCATTGAAGCTCGTCTGAAAAAAATTAAAAAAGCCGAGAACAAAGAGGAAGTCATTGAGATTGACGGGCTTCAGGTAAATCTCCCTCAAATGAAGGCCTACCTCTTGTCTTCAGGAATTAAACGAGATCTCCAGCTTACGTTGACCGAGTTCAAATTACTTCGTCAATTGATCCGATTTCCGGAACGGGTATTCTCGAGAGAGCAGCTCCTGAACCTGGTTTGGGGCGACTCGGTTGTCGTTTCCGATCGCTCTGTAGACGTGCATGTTTCCTCACTCAGAAAGAAGCTTGGGGAGCAGGGAAAGACTCTTCAAACAGTGCAGAATATGGGGTATCGGTTCCAGTCTCTGCCAAAAGATAAAAAAGTCGCGTAGGGTTGACATTCATTTCTTTCATCACGCAGCCTCCAGGCGGGAAAAATTCCTCATGATGACGCGTCTGAAGACTTCAACTTTAAACGGTTTTGAAAGATAGAGTGGAGCGCGGATTTTTTGATCGAGCACCCCGGAGATCTTCTTTTTGAACTCGTTTTCGGTGATGCCGGACACCACCATGAATGGAATTCTTTTGTTTTTTTCACGGCAATCCTTCCAAAAATCAATTCCATTTTTATTTCCTTCGAGTTGGTAATCAGCAATGATGAGTTCGTAATTTGAGCTCTGGTAGAGGAGTTGCTCTGCATGTTTTACGCTTCTAACACAGTGGAGGACAACCCTCTGATTCAGACTTTTGAGTGCCGCGCTGATTACCCACTGCCAATGGGGATCGTCTTCAACCACTAAAACACGGGGATTTTGAAGGACGTTTTTTTGCAGAGCTATAGCCTGAGACCAATATGAATTTCTATCAAACGCAACTTCTTGATTATGGTACATGTTGATTTCCTCTTCATTCAGTCTAGCAAGGTTTCATGAGGGGAAAATGAGGACGAGATGAAGATTTGTTGATATGCGGTTAGAGTCGTTGAATCAGCCAACGGCGTAAAAGCTGATGAATTTCGGGATCAACTGAGTCTTCAAACTCGACATACATGGAGTAATTTTCTGCTTCTGGATTAAACGAAGTTGATGTTACTGATACCAGATACTCCTGGGTTTGAGCTCCCAGAAGACCAAAAAAATCAGAATTGATCTTCACCACGGTGCCTTTTGGAATCAAGTGAGGACTCATGATTTTCAACCCAAGCTCGTCCACTTCTTCGACTACTCCATCGATAATGAGGACGCCGGTCATGGTCGTTTCTGTAAATTTTGTAAACTCCGCGCGATGTTCCCGGATGTGGTCAGTGTCCAGATAAAGTGAAAGTTTGGAAGCCAGGAGTACTCGATTGAGAGGCTTGAGAATATAGTCATTCGCCCCCAGTTCCAGTGCATGCGCTATATCGGATTTTTCCTTGGAACCCGAGATGATGATGATGATGGAATCCGGAGCCTTTGCACGGACACGAGAAATCAAATCAAATCCTGAAGTATCGCCAAGCTGCAGATCCACCAGATAAAGGTCGGGGGTCAGTTTCTCCGAATAATCCATGAAAACTTCAGGATCGTTGGTTGTTTTGATGTTTAAACCGAATCGGCCCAAAACAGACTCAAGCGCCTGACAAAACATAGGGTCATCATCGATCACCAAAGCTGAAGGTTTGAGTCTCATTTCACGCCTTTCATGAAGGTTCGAATCGTTTTCGCGATTTCTTCTCCGATACCAACAAAATTTACGCGATTCAAATACAAGCCCGATTCAGTGTATTTTCCGCCTCGAAGCGTATTTCTCAGAGAGATGTTTTCGAGTTTGAGTTCGGTTAGCAGCTCGGAAGTGAGCTTGACTTCTCCCCCCGACGATAGCTTTAACGGCATTATGAGATCGACTCCTGCTTCGCTTATTGCGGAAATCTCTGCTTTCAGGGAAATGGAATACTTTGGACGTTGTTCTACGGGAAAACGAAAAGCCTGGGTGCCGGATACTTTTAAAATCTTCCTCACCTTTTGAAGAAGCGATATGTTTCGCAGGGGTTTCAGGAGAAAATCCGTAGCGCCCAATGAAGCGGCTTTCAACACCGAGTGCCGATCATTCAACCCGCTCATGACCAGGACGGGAATGTGCCTGATTTCATTGGATTCGCGTCGAAAGGAAAGAAAATCAAACCCATCCTGATCGTTCATTTCCAGATCCGAGATGATGATGTGGGGGGTTAGGCCGGTGAGGATTTCTTTTGCCATTTTCACGGAGGAGGCGGTATGCACGATTGCACCATCGGCCTCAAGAATCTTTCTGCCGAGCAGCAGGATGTCTTCAGAGTCATCAATGAGTAAAATATCTTTTTTTTGCAGTAGTCCCATTATTTTTCTGTCTCGGCCTGCAAAAGAGGCTTCACCGCTTCGAATTCAAGAATGAGTTCCTTCAACAGACTTTCGAATGAAGACTCGATGCCACGCATTTCAATTTCCTCGCATAGATTGGAAAATCGATTCGCACCCATTCCGGCGGAACTTGATTTCAACTGATGGGCAATTTTTTTCACCTGAGTAAATTGTTGTGAATGAAGCAGGTCCTCCATTTCTTTGAGGGTGACAGGAATCTGGGTAAGGAAAAGAACGCCCATTTCCTGAACAATACTCGGGCCGCTTCCCGTATCAAGGCACCTGAGGTCATTGAGGACATCCAGGTCGAGAGTCTTGGAGCTGGATCTTGAGTCATCGAAACTTCTTTCAGTCATGAATTAAATACCTCTTACAGAGGTTACCATTGTTTCCGGATTTTAAATTCTAAATGGTGAGTGACCAACACATCTATACACAAAATTAATTTAAAAGTTCGACATCACAATTCATAAGGCGCACCCTAGGGTGGTAAACAAAGTATATTCCGAGAGATTCGGATGAAATTCAGGTGTATTTATGCCAAATAGAAAAAATCCGGCTCATCCGCATATCGAGCAAATGGGGAGCAACGAAGAACGGCTCCGGAGGATGGCTACCATCATTCAAGATTCCAACGATGCGATTACCATTCAGGATCTGGATGGAAGGATTCTGGCTTGGAATTGGGGAGCGGAAAAGATTTACGGATATTCTGAATCAGAAGCTCTGCAGATGAACATCGTGGATACGGTTCCCGAGTCACATCAATTTGAGGCACTGAATTTTATTGCGGCACTCAAGGGCGGTGAACTCGTTCCTTTGCTCGAAACCAAACGAAAAACAAAAGACGGACACATCATCGATGTGTGGCTCACCAATACCAAGCTCGTCGATAACCACGGTGCTCTCACCGGAGTCGCAACGACGGGAAGAGACATTACCGAGCAGACGAAAACTCTGGAAAAATTTCGCCGGATGGCGACTGTGATTCAAGATTCCAATGATGCGATCACCTTTCAGGATCTGGATGGAAACATTTTGGCATGGAACCGCGGGGCTGAACAAATTTACGGTTATTCAGAAGCCGAAGCTCTGGGCATGAATATTGTGGATACGGTTCCCAAGGAGTATCAGGAAGAAGCGCGCCAATTCCTTTCCTCTCTCAAGCGTGGAGAATTGGTGCCAACTCTGGAAACCAAGCGAAGACACAAGGATGGTCGGATCATTGATGTTTGGCTGACGAATACCAAGCTTACTGATGACAAAGGAAAGCTGACTGGAATTGCCACCACCGAACGGGATATCTCGGAACGAATGGGAGCATTGGAGAAGTTTCGCCGGATGGCGACGGTCATTCAAGACTCAAATGATGCGATTACCTTTCAAGATTTGGAAGGCAATATCCTGGCATGGAACAAAGCGGCTGAAACCATTTATGGCTATTCCCAGGCTGAAGCCCTGAGTATGAATATTGTGGATACGGTGCCCAAGGAGTATCAAGAAGAGGCGCGCGGATTCCTTGCATCCCTGAAGCGTGGAGAGTTGTTGCCTAATTTGGAGACAAAACGCAAACATAAAGACGGGCGAATCATTGATGTTTGGCTGACCAATACCAAACTGACCGACGATAAAGGTAAACTGACCGGAATTGCAACCACCGAACGGGACATCACGGAAAGAAAGCAGGGTGAGGTTTCTCTCAGAGAAAAGGCCCGCGAATTGGAGTTCCTCCGCGAAGGACAAATCACCCTCTCCGATAAATTGCGCGGAGAGCAGGACGTTTCACGATTAGGGCAAAGCGTGTTGAGTCACCTGGCGCCATTTTTGAATGCTCAGATGGGCGCATTTTACCATGTCACCGAGCAAAAGACCTTTAAGAGGGTGAGTGGTTATGCTTACTCCTCTATTGAAGATCAAGAAAAAGAGAAGACTATTGCGCCAGGAGAAGGCCTCGTGGGTCAAGCTGCGTTGGGAAAGTGCGCCATTCTCATTGAAAATATTCCTTCGGATTACTTCGAAAAGATTCGCTCCGATTTAGGAGCGTCTTCCCCGCGTTCGCTTCTATTGGCGCCTGTTTTTTACGAGGGGGAAGTGAATGGAGTGATTGAACTGGCCTCTTTCGAGTCTTTTACCGAGCATCAAAAAGTTTTTTTGGAGCACGTATCCGAGAATATCGGGATTGCAATCAATACTTCGATTAGCAGAAAGAAGCAGCAAGAACTTCTCGAGAGGTCTCAGATTCTGGCCGAGAAGCTTCAAGCTCAGCAGAACATATTAAATGAAAAAAACGATGCTCTCAATAAAGCCCAGACCCTTCTCGAGGAAAGATCCGGTGAAGACCAGAGGGCAAACCAATATAAGTCAGAGTTCCTGGCGAATATGAGTCATGAGATTCGAACACCGATCAACGGTGTGATCGGGATGACGGGGCTTTTGATCGATTCGGAATTAAGTGATGAGCAGCAGGAGTTCACTGAAAACATCAAACGTTCGGCGGACTCGTTACTTTGTGTGATCAACGATATCCTGGATTTTTCAAAAGTTGAGGCTGGCAAGCTTGAACTGGAGGAAATAGATTTCGATTTGGAGCGCACAATAGAGGACACGATCAACACGCTTCATTTTTCCGCAGAGAAGAAGAGTTTGCCCCTCGGCTTTAAAATTGATCAGATACCCTTGATGCCGTTCCGGGGTGATCCTGGAAGGCTTCGACAGGTGCTGACGAATCTACTGAGCAATGCAATTAAATTCACCCAAAAAGGAAATGTTGAGTTGCGAATCAGTCGGCTCGAAGATAACGAAACGTCGGTAAAACTTCATTTCGAAATTTGCGATTCCGGAGTGGGTATCCCGGCTGCAGCCATGGGGAGAATGTTTCAGGCTTTTAGTCAGGCCGATTCATCTACTACGCGTAGGTTCGGTGGGACCGGTTTGGGGTTGTCCATATGCAAGAGTCTCGTGGAGCTGATGGGTGGGAAAATTGGAGTAACCAGCATAGAGCATCAGGGCTCGGTGTTTTGGTTTGATCTTGAATTAAAGAAGAGTGCAATCTCGCTCAAGGACCTTCGAGGTGTCGAGACGTTTGAGGCATCGGTTAATATCATTGGGGCCAGAATTTTGATTGCGGAAGATAATACAATCAATCAGATCGTTGCCATGGGGCAACTGAAGAAGTTAGGATGCCATGCAGATGCCGTTGCAAACGGAAACGAAGTTCTGGATGCACTCAGAAGTGTTTCCTATGACTTGGTGCTGATGGATTGCCAGATGCCTGAACTGGATGGCTATGAAACGTCAAGATTGATCCGTCGGAGCCCCACGATGCCATTTTTTAATATCCCGATTATAGCGATGACGGCAAATGCGATCAAGGGAGATAAGGAGCGGTGCCTTGAAGCTGGAATGAATGACTATATCTCCAAACCCGTAAAGATTGCGGCCTTGGCAACCACCCTTGAGGCGTGGCTGGGGAAAAGAGGTTTGCCTGACGATTCGCAAACGCAATAAACAAAAAACTCAGATGCTTGTGCTTTTGGGACGAAGCTACCGGCAAGTAAGAAATATGAAAAATATCTTGCACTTCAGTTTGAGAAAACATTCGGTTCGATTGTATTTTTGTGTAGGACTTGCACTGATTACAATGATCGCGATTGGCATCTCATGTCTTTCTGGTTTTAACGGCATACTTGAAGCCACTCAAGAGCGGGCGGTTTCAAGGACGCTGTTGATTGAGATCAACGGAATTTTTTCTCTCACGACTGATGCAGAGACGGGACAGCGGGGTTATCTTCTCACGAATGACCGCGATTATCTCGAACCCTATATCCTTGCTATCCGTAAAATTCCTGCGAAGCTTCTCCTCATTCGAACTCTGTTGAAAATGGATCCTGTTCAGCTGGAACGGTTGGACCGCTTCGAGGAGCTTACACGGGAAAAATTACTGGAGTTGGAACAAACAATTCATTTGCGCCGGGAAAAAGGCTTGAATTCAGCCCTTAAGGCTGTGAATACCAATGTGGGAAAAAAGTTGATGGACCAGATGCGCGTTCTTGAAAGGGAGCTGGCGGCGCATGCACAAAGGATCATCGACAGGAAACAAAGTGAGGTTGAATCAATCGGGGTTCGTTGTAAATATGTCATTTTCTGGGGCAATGTCTTTGCTCTTTTTTTGCTGAGCCTCTCTTTTTGCGTGGCTATCCGGAACCGGAAACAGCGTGAAAAGGCCGAAGCTGAGCGCGAGCATGTGTACTCGACGCTTCAGCAACACGCTCGCGAGCTTGACGAAATCGTACGTATACAACAGGTGCTGGTCGGTGTGCCAGTGGACGCGAAAGCCATTATGGATGTCTTTTTATTGCATGTGCAAACTCTGATGCAAGCGGACGGCACCGCTGTTCAGGTGGTGGATGGTGACGAACTGGTTTGCGCTGCCGCAGGCGGTGACCAGGAATCAGGGATCCTGGGCATGCGTACAGATATCAAGAACAGTATTTCGGGCCGTTGCCTGCGTGAGGAGCGTCTCCAGATTTGTGAAGATTCAGAGAAAGACGAGCGTGTGGACCGCGAGGCGTGTCGAAGCGCGGGAGTGCGTTCTGTGATCATGGTGCCTTTGAAGCATGAAAATTCGGGATTTTTAGGGGTATTGACGGTCTGGTACAAACTGCCCAGGTCTTTCGAGGTGAATCAGACCAGTAAACTTGAATTGATCGGCGTGTTGTTGAGTGCGACACTTGGACAGGAGAAAGAATTTCAGGCAAAGCAGCTGGTTATTTCCACCTTGATGGATACCGAAAAAAGCCTGATCAAGATGGCCGTCGAAGCCAAGCAGGCTAACCAGGCGAAGTCGGAGTTCCTCGCCAACATGAGCCACGAGATTCGCACTCCGATCAACGGAGTGATCGGACTGATGGGGTTGCTCCTGGATACCCGTTTAGATGATGAACAGCGCGATTTTGCAGAAAATATCAGTCAATCCGCCGATTCGCTCCTTACGGTGATTAATGATATTCTCGACTTCTCCAAGATTGAAGCCGGCAAACTTGAGATGGAGAAACTGAATTTCGATATCCATCAGGTGATTCATAACAGCAAGAAGATCCTTCAATTCGCGGCTGCTGCCAAGAATATCGAATTGACCATCGAACCATTCCCGGACTTCAACACTTTTTTCAACGGAGACCCCGGACGGATTCAGCAAATTCTCATTAATATTCTGAGCAATGCAATTAAGTTTACTCAAAAAGGTCAAGTGAGTCTCAAAGTAAAATCTAAAGACCTGGAGGACGGCAGGGTGCAGTTCCGCTTTGAGATCAAGGACACTGGCGTGGGAATACCGGAAGCTGCTCGTGAGAAAATATTCGAAGCATTTTCTCAGGTCGATTCTTCGGCTACTCGAAAATTCGGTGGTGCTGGACTAGGGCTATCCATTTGTAAAAGATTGGTGGAACTCAAAGGAGGAACCATTGGTGTCGAGAGTCGCGAAGGAGTTGGCTCCACCTTCTGGTTTGAGATCCCTCTTAAGGTTGGTCCCCTCTTTGCCCTGGCGGATCGAGAGGCCATCGGAGTTCTCGAGAAGTGGTTGCCGGTGCGGGGGAATGAGGAGCCGGCACTTGAGCGGGAAGTTTTAGATGAGCTTGCACAACTCGATCGGGGTAACGGGCATTCGATCATCGAAGAGATCGGGAGTATTTTCATCGAAACGGTTCCATCCCTCCTGAATAGACTTAAGCGGGATTTTAGTGCGCACGCGTTTGATAAAGTTCGTAGAGAGGCGCATACGCTCAAATCCAGTAGCGGAAATCTGGGAGCACATGTTTTTTCCCGGTTTTGTCAAAAACTTGAAGATCTTGGCGACGCAGTGTTTGAAAAAGATGCACCCATTATTTTCGAATCCATTGAGCAAGAATTTCGCAGAGTGAAAACAGAACTGCTTCAGGAAATGGCCCGGGCCCAAAGTGGCATTAAAATTCCGGCAAAAGCTTTAGCTGAGAATTTTAAGGTGATTTAACCGGCACGGTAATTGCGTCGTAAATACATAAGGGGGGCTCAACCCCGTTGAAGAGAAGGGTGTAAAACATGCTTAAACTTCGCGAATTTCTAGTAAAAAATAAAGAGGAAATACTTGCATTAACTGAAGCCAAGACGCTTGAACTGGCAGGAGCCCGGGCGAGTTCAGATCAGCTTAAGCAAGGTCTTCCCATTTTTTTTGAGCAACTTCTTGGAATCCTTATTCTCGAACGGCGAGCGGTCACAAAACCTGCAGGGAGCAAATCTGGGGCAATAGCGGGGGCAAATAAGGCTGATGAACCGGCGATGGCAAGAGCTGCCGGAAGACCAGAAGAGGCCGAAGTTGCTGAAGCAGCAGCCCTTCATGGCAGGGAAATGCTACGACTGGGCTATACTCTTTCCCACGTTGTGCATGCTTACGGAGCCATGTGCCAGACGATTACCGAACTCGCCGAAACGAAAGAGTTTAGTATCAACTCCGTCGGTTTTCATGATCTAAATCAGTGCCTGGATGTTGCGATTGCGGGTGCAGTGACGGAGTATCAGAAACTTCGAGAGACTCAGGAAAAAGATCGAGAGGACAAGCACCTCGGATTCCTGACCCATGAGATGCGAAACGCGCTGACTAGTGCGAACATTTCCCTGCAGTTGGTTCAAAGAGGGACGGTAGGTTTGAATGGAAATACGGGGAACGTGCTTAAAAAAAGCTTGAAGCGGATGGATGAGCTCATTGATCGTTCGCTCACGGAGATAAGACTGCGTGTTGATCCTGAAGTGCATATTGAATCAGGTCGTTTGCTCGTGATTGTCGATCAGATTTTGGTGACCGCCGAAGTCGAAGCTAAGGCAAAAAAAATAGAAATAATACTTAAAATCGATCCGAGCCTGATGATCGAAGCAGACCAGCAAGCCTTTCATTCTGCCTTATCCAATCTGATTCAAAACGCGATCAAGTTTACTCACGAAGGGGGTACGATCCAAGTCCGGGGAAGTCTGGACGGGGAGCATGTCCTGATTGAAGTTGAGGACGAATGCGGAGGATTGCCACCCGATATGGCAGCCGACCTTTTCAAGGCATTTGAACAGCGGAATCAAAACCGAACTGGTCTCGGCCTCGGCCTCGGCCTTACCATTGCTCAGCGAGCAATTGCTCTTAATCATGGCACGATCGAAGTTCGTAATCTCGCTAAAAAAGGTTGCGTGTTCACAATCACCTTACCCAAAAGTCATGAACAGAGAGCGATCGGATTGAAAACTTCTGGATTTGAAAACCCACCCGCCAAAAACAAGTCTAAAGATGATCGGGCTGGTGCGGCTTCTTAGCCGCCCGACCAAAGAATTTTAAACGGTGGTTTTGATCTTCGGATGACACATCCATGTCACCTCATTCTTATTGTGAGTCATGTGAAGTACTCGGCTATGAGGCAGTTGTCTGAATTGGTGAATGATCTCGTAGTCAGGATCGCCTGCAAACTTAATGGAGCAGACAAACTTGTTGCAATGACCTGACTCAAGCCATCCCTTCATGTATTGAAAGAGTTTATCGGGATAACAAATCACGTCACTGAAAACCCAGTCCTTCTTTTCGGGCGCCAGCGAAAACGCATCTCCCGTCTGAAAGTGCACATTGGAAAACGTACTCAGCAACGGGTCTAGTTTTGAGCGATCAATACTCAATACGGAAGCTCCGAGCTTAGCGAGGGCCCAAGTCCAGGAACCAGGTGAAGAGCCAAGATCGATCACCTGCGAAGTCTTGTTCGGCCAGTCGCCAAGAAGGGTGAGCGCTTCCCAGAGTTTCAAATAGGCACGACTCGGCGGACTTTTGTTCTCTTTAAAACCCATCGCTCCATTTAAAGAGGGTCTACTCACGCGGTGAGAGTAAAGAATGAGATTGGGTTCCACTAGCGTGAACGCGGGAGGCATCTTTTTCACCACGCCTCTGGTAAAGAGATACTCCTCTGTTTCTAAGACGACATTTACTTTTTCAGCAATCAATTCCCCGCGGCGATGAAACTGGTCACCGTAATATCTCCAAGTAGGGGAGATGGCTTGTAACTTGGCCTGAGCATCGGTGATGGAACTGATCTCGAGCGCCTGTACATCCCGCCATACGCCTTGCGCCCACGCCGGTTCAAATGAATCGGTTTCCATCCAGAAGGCAGTGCCTGACTCTTTCAGGAGATTCATCTTCAAAAACGCGAGCTCGCCCTTCAGTTCTTTCTTAAACTCAGGGGCAAAGAAGGCCAGTTGCTTGGGATAAGTCATTGTTTTCAAGGTATCACAGGATTGAATTTTTAAATTGAAATTTGCTGTAATTGTGTATATATTTCGCTCAAATGAAAACCGCTGGATTAAGTTCAAAAGTAAAAAAAGAGCAAAGGCATACTGCCAAAACGCAGACCTTCGCGAATCTGCAAGTAATCCACTTCGGAGCCAAAGAAAAACAAAAGTCACTTCGCTTGCAAGCCGAACGCGCTCAATGGGCGAGGCAGAAGAGAGAAGATGACCTTAAGGCTGCGAGCGAAAGTTCCCCGAAAGTATAAGTCGGCTAAGCTGCACCCCGGAGTTTTCCTGCCTTCCAGCCTTTTGCCAATTCCCCCGCGAAGTCCTCGTAGCGACGAGGCGGATGTCCAAGCAAATTTGTAAGTGTTTCAATTTCCACCGGGTCCGCATTGAATCCCCGCTCGAGATAACCTTGAACCATCATCCTCAGGTCAAAGGCAAACCAAGGCGGCGCTTGCTTCTTAATCTCCTGGTAAAAAATGTTGACGTCGGCTCCTGCATAGTTGATTGCGCGGCCAAGCAACTCACTCCAGATAGAAGCAATGCGATTCCCCGTCAAAGCCTCCGGGCCAACGAGATTGTACGTTTTTCCGAAGTGACCGTCAGAGGTCAGAGCGATTGCTGCAGCTTCGGCGATATCCCGGATGTCCACCATTGAGATCCCAATCTGACCGAGAGGAGCAGGATAGGCCCCCGCCAAGAGAGGGTCTTTGAACATCAGATCGTTTTGCATGAAATAATTCGGGCGAAGGAATGTGAAGGGCACATCAAACTCACGAATGGCGTTTTCGATTGCCAGCTTTGCATGTAAATGAGGAACGTCCTTAAATCGATCGGCTTTGAAAACCGATTGGTAAACGATGTGTTTTATTTTCATCTGCTTTACCAGGTCATACGCGATCAGGCCCTGGGGGAGCTCTTCAGCGGCGCCGTCGTTCATCAAATAGACTTTGTCGATGCCTTGCAGTGCCTTCTCCAGGGAGGGTGGATTGAGCAGGTCACCGGTAACGATCTCCACTTCAGGGCCCAAGGCAGTTGTCGGCTTTCGGCAAAAGGCACGAACATCTGTTCCTCGCTTCCGGAGTTCCTTGCAAACCAATGATCCCACCTTACCTGTACCACCAATTACAAGAGTCTTCATGGAACCTTAATATGCAAGCGAGATACCATTTTCACTGGGCACGAAAACTGCACATTATGCATTATGGTCGTGTAAATGGATGATTTTTATCGAGGAGGATGCCTATGTCCACACGAGTTGAATCCGTCAATCCCGTCAGTTCCCCAGCTGTTGCGTTTCGTCAACATGGCGTAGGGGGGAGCTCAAAAAATGAAACCCTGGTTCGTCGTCTCTACGAAGTGGCCGAGGGTCAGGATGCTAAAGCCTTTGCAGAACTCTTCGCAAACGACGAACGGCACGCAAAGAGGCTCTCTCAAGCACTATGGAATGAGAGGGACTCTGTCACCATTCTGGAACCTGTGGTAGCGTAAGACCATGTCGTTCGAGCTCGTCACCCTCAAATCCGGGATCATCAGCCTTCGTTCTCTTGAAAACCGAGAGACTTTTCACCCAGTCACCGGACCCAAGGCCGAAGCTAATATCCTGCACGTCAATCAACAGCGCTTGGTCGAGCGAAGCGCTGCTTTATCCGCCACAGGCGGGAAGTTCGTCATCTGGGACGTCGGATTCGGCGCAGCGGCCAATGTGCTCGCCACGATTGAAGCTCTTGAGGGCGCCGGCTCACAGGCTGAGATTCATAGTTTCGACAAAACAACAGCGCCTCTCGAGTTTGCACTGACTCATACTGACGAATTGCAATACCTCAAAGGACACGAGAAAAAGCTCCGTCAGCTGATTTCCGATCGCGACGTCAACATCACCCCTCATCTCCGCTGGAAGCTTCATCTAGGAGATTTTCTCGAAACAGTGAAGAGCGAGTCTTTACCTGCTCCTCATGCAATCATTTACGACCCATACTCTCCAGTGGGAAACCCGGAGATGTGGACGCAGGATCACTTCACCCAAGTCAGAAATCGTTTGAATCCAGACGCGCCCTGTTTGCTTACGAATTACACCCGTTCTACCTCAGTGCGCGTAACGTTGCTGCTTGCGGGCTTCCATGTGGGGATCGGCTGTATAGTCGGCGAAAAAGCAGAAACCACAATCGCATCCAATCGCTTGGAACTTCTTGAACGACCTCTGGAAAAAAGCTGGCTCGACCGCGTTCGGGTCTCGAGAAACTCCGCACCCATGAGGGGGCCGACGTACTCTCAGGCGAACATCAGTGACGAAGACTTCGAGCGACTCAAGAGTCTTCCTCAGTTTCAACGCTGAACCTGACTGGAGCGGTGGATCTTTTTGGGCGTGGTTCAGCTGGTCGAAGCCTGCTTGAATGCAAAAGTAAACTCAGTCCGCCCCGGAGCGTTTTGAGATAGAAAAAGCTTTGCGTTGTGATTGTCTGCAATCCCCTTGCAAATGCTCAAGCCGAGACCGCTTCCTTTTCCCACCGGTTTGGTCGTGAAAAACGGATCGAAGATTTTTTCTTTAACCCTCTCGCTGATCCCGTGACCAAAATCGAGGACTTTGATCGCCACTTCAGTTTCTTCTTCAATAATCGTAACGGAGATGAATTTATTGCCGCTCTCCAGTACCGCATCGTAAGCGTTGTTCAGGAGATTCAAGATGACCTGGGAAATCTGGGTCTGCTTGCAGTCGATAAGCGCCTCGGAATCAAGGCCGTTTAAAGTGATGCTGATGTCTGATTTTGCGAATCGTTCCCTGCACACCTTGATCGTCTGTTCGACAATGGTTCGAACGTGCACTTTTGCAGTCGATTCCATCGGACCGCCGCCCGAAATATAACACAAGCCTTCGGTAATCGAGGTGATCCGGTTGCAATTCGCCTTGATTTCTTCGGCGAAAAGAATCAAGGCTGTGGGATTGACGTCCGGAGCGGAAAGTCTTTTTTTCAAGAGATCCGCGAAACCACGAATAATGCAAAGTGGATTGTAGATTTCATGAGTGATCCCCGCAGCCATCTCTCCGAGAGAAGACATTTTCGACATTTGAGAAATTGCCAGCGTTTCTTTAATTCTGTTTTCTTCGGTTTTTTTACGCTCGGTGATGTCTTTGACGATGAAGCAATATCGATCGTGTCCGCTTTCTCCAACGCCAAGGTAGCTCGCCTCGGTGGCAAAGTATTGATCGGTCTCGTAGGTGTGATCTTCGAAGTGCATCGTTTTTCCGGCAACTTTGGTGGCGCGGTAGTTATTTTCCCACTGGGTGATGAATTGATCCGTGTAGTTCAATTCGCGAAAGAGTTTCCCGAAGGCTTCCTGGGTGAGTTCCATTTGAATCAAGCCAGCTGGATTTGTATAAATCAGCCTGAGTCCCTCAGGGGGAAGCTCGACAATGCCCATGCTGAAGGAAATACTCATGAAGATGCTGTTGGTTTCGTTTTGCCATTCTGTCATCACCATTTCATGGTAACAGACTTCAGCGGTTAGACAATCTTCAGGCGTCGCTCCCTGTCTGACATTCGAATGAGAATAATTGATGATTGTGGGGCTACGGAGCGGCCGATATCGGATACAGTACGATGGTAACTCGTGTTCCTTTACCCGGGGTGCTTTCCAGTTTGATTCTTCCCTCGTGAGAGAGAACGATCTCGCGGCAGATATAGAGCCCCAGGCCCAGACCGGCGTGATGAAAGCTGCCTGCTCGCTCGAAGTACTCAAAAATTCTGGATTGGTGATCTTTGCTGATTCCGGGGCCAAAGTCCTGGACAGTGATCACTGCGGAGTTGTTCTCGCGAGTTAAAGAGATGATGGCCCGGCTGCCGGGTGCATGTTTCACGATATTATCGATCAGGTTCGTGAAGACTCGTTCAATTTTCGGTTGGTCGAATGTCCAAAGGAATTCTTCGTCGGAAATTCTTGTTTCAATGGAACAGTTTGCGACGAGTATCTGGGGTCTCATTCGAACAATGGAGTTTTTCAAGCTTTCGCCAAGGTCGACGGAAGAAAAGGAGAGATTGAAAACTCCAGCCTTGAAGAGAGTCGCGTCGATGAGATCGCCGGTGATCTTTTCGTAGCGGGCAAGGCCACGGGAGATGATTTGGAAGAGTCTTTCCAGTTGTTCTTTGGAGTAATCTCTCAGGCTTCCGGAACGCCCTTCCTTGATGAGAGTGTCGATCGCCAGTTTTACGGAAGTTAACGGGGTATTGAGTTCATGGGAGGCGATAGTCAGGAGTTCATCTCGAATTTTCAGGGAATGTTTCAAATCAATCTGGGTTTGAATCAAGCGTTCCAACGGATCCCAAACGCTTGCAACAAAGATTGTTCGGTAAATGAAGGCAAAGGCCAGGACTTTGAAGACATGGCCCAGGAGATTATACCCTTCTGAAAAGTGGGTGTATTGGGTGAAGCAGACTTCACTCATGCAAAACAAGGCAATGGCTACCAGAAGGCCCTTCAGTTCAAAAACACCCACGCGGCCGTTCCTTGACCCGGAAACAAAAAATGCTGCTGCAACCAGGTGTAAAAAAATGATGATGCACTCGGAAGCGACCTTGAAAGACGTGAGTCCCACGTCAGGCACGAATAGGATTGGAAGCGCATCGCTGCTGAAGATGCCTAGATAAGCGAGCGATAATGGGATCAGTAGCGCTGGTATCAGAAAAAACCATCGGGATTTCCGTTGTGAATGCGAAAGAGGGCGAGTGGAGAGGATTGCCGTGGAAAGAAGGGTGATCGTCTGGATAGAGCGCGCAGACAGCACGAGGACGGTTGATTTTTGGTAGGTGTTGTCTGTAAAGAGAGGTGGAAGTTCGGGTGTCGAGAGGGCATGGAGCAAATCCAGAATGGCCACGCCTAAAAAACCGCAAGAGAGGAGAATGATGGCACGAGACTTCTTCTCCAGATAAAGGGTCCATCCTACGGAAAAAACGAGGCTTGAAATGACCACTGAAAATACTTCCAAGGCTACATGGAGGGACGGATAGAATGGAACACTGACGTTCATGAATTCAGGACGAGTGAATAGCGCGCCGCAGAACTGGGTGACCGCCAGCAAAGAGAACAAGGCGGTCCAGAAAAACAAGGTTTGTTTATAGAATGCTTTGTCGTCCATGCATGAATTGTAACGTCGTTGATCTTGATCAGCAACTGCTGTTAAATAACTTTGCATTCCCATCACTTTCTGTTGTTGTTGAGGGAATGAAACTACTTCCATCACTGATCGCTTTAAGCGTTTTACTCGGCACCACTTCCCATGCAGCCTCTGAAAAAAATATCGGGGTCGGATTCGTTCTCGGTGAACCGACCGGACTGGTCGCTGAACTCAATCCAAAATCAGTAAACCCAATCGACTTGGGTGTCGCTTATGGCTTCAATCATTGGTTGCAGGTTTGGGGTGACTACACTTTTCACTATCCAAAGTTCGTATCGCATTTATTTAAAACCAACTCTCCAATCGACAGCTACGTCGGTGTGGGCGGCGGTTTTGTGTTCGAAGATTCAGCACATCACTCGGATAGCTTCGGTGTCTTGCTTCGCGTTCCGTTTGGTTTGAAATACATGCTCCCGGACGCTCCCCTCGGATTTTTTGCCGAGATCGCTCCTGGAATCATCCTGAGCTCCGACACCCGGGGCATTGTTCAAGGCGGAATCGGCGCCCATTACTATTTCTAACTGGAGAAACTGAAATTCCTGGCGTCAAAATATATTCGGCATAATTCGTCGAATTTCGTTTTCTGACAACATTCCAATGCAAAAACGGACTAATTTGCATTAGGATTACAGGCATGAAAAAGCTCGAAAAGGACGTCGACTCTCGAATCGCAATTATCGGAATGGGCTGTCGTCTTCCAGGAAACGCCAACTCTCCTTTGGAGTTCTGGAGTAACCTTGTTCAAGGAGTGGATGCCACAGCCGAAGTTCCGAAGGACCGGTTCGATATTGAAAAATATCATTCACCGCTCCCCAAGCAACCGGGCAAGATCATCTCTAAGCGTGGCGCATTCGTTGCCGGTGATCTGGCCGATTTTGATGCCGGCTATTTCAATCTTTCTCCCCGTGAGTGCAACGGAATGGATCCCCAGCAAAGAATGTTGCTCGAGGTGACCGTAGAAGCCCTAGCCGATGCCGGAATCCCCCTTGAAAAAGTGAAGGGAAGCAATACCGCTGTCTATATCGGAACCTTCAATAATGACTATGAAATGCTCAGCTACTCCAACGAGGAGAAAATCGATCTCTATTCAGTGATTGGTGGTGGTCGCTACGCGCTCGCGAACCGGATCTCGTACGTTTTCGATCTTCGCGGACCGAGCATGCACATTGACACCGCCTGTTCCTCCACCGCAGTTTCCTTGCACGAAGCTTGTGAGTACTTGAAAAAAAATCCGGGAAGAATGGCGCTCGTGGGTGGATGCAACCTTCTGGTGAACCCGTCGTTGAACATTGGTCTGTCTTATTCCGGAGTCCTGTCGCCTTCAGGCAAATGCCAGTTCGGTGACGCAGGTGCTGATGGTTATATTCGCGGTGAAGCGGTCGGAGTCATGGTGCTCAAGCGCCTTTCGGAAGCGGTTGCGGATGGAGATCAGATCTATGCTGTGGTCCGTGGAAGCGGAGTCAATCACGACGGCGCCTCCAACGGACTCCTGATTCAACCGAGTGAGGTGACTCAAACCCAGCTCATGGAAGAAGTCTGGCAACAGTCCGGAATTTCCTCGTCTGACATCGACTTGATTGAAGCCCACGGAACCGGAACCAAAGTGGGGGACCCGATCGAGATGCGTGCTTTTGAAACGGCACTGCGGGAACGGGATCTGAAGGATCCGTGTTTTGTCGGTTCGGTTAAAACCAATGTCGGACACTCGGAAGGGGGTTCGGCATTTGCGAGTATTGCGAAGATCGCCCTGAGTCTGAGACACAAGACCGTACCACCGAGTCTTCATTTCAAAACACCGCACCCGGGAATCAACTGGGATCGCATTCCTGCGAGAATCAATACCTCTGCCGTGGCATGGCCCAAAAAAGACCGACCGGGCATTGCCGTCATGAATTCATTCGGAATGACCGGAACGAACGCCCACATTGTCTTCGAAGAGTATGTCGAGGAACGTAAACCGACTTCGACAGAAGAGATGAAAATCGATGGTTACCTCCTTCCGGTTTCCGCGAAGTCTGAAAAAGCACTTCAGGCTCACCTGAAAAAACATCAATCCTTCCTGAGAACTTCCGTGGCTTCTTTGAATGACATCTGCTTCAACGCGAGCGTAAAAGGGAATCATTATCCGTTTCGTGCGGCTGTTTTTGGATACGATCGAAGCGAACTGATTGCTTCACTTGAAAAAGCAGCTGGAGATTCTGCCAGACCGATCCGTACGTCTACGCCAAAAATTGGATTCGTGTATTCGGGACAGGGAAGCGCCTGGCCTCAAATGGGAAAGGATCTGCTTGAAAAGAACGCGGTCTTTGCTCAGGCGATTGAAGAGATCGACAGTGAGTTGTCGAAACATGTTCAGTGGTCGGTCAAGAGTCAGATCCTCGCGGATAAGACTGCTGGTACCTTTGAAGACACGCAAATTGCCCAGTTTTGCATCTTTGCAGTTCAAGTCGGCCTCACCCGGATGTTGAAAGCTTCAGGTGTTCAGCCGGATGCCGTCGTTGGACACAGTCTCGGAGAACTGACTGCTGCTTACACTGCTGGAATGCTGAGCCTCCAGGATGCCATGACCATCATCGCTCTTCGGAGCGAGATCATGAACAAGGACGCGATTCGCGGAAAAATGATCGCTTGTGACCTGAGTCAGGAAAAGGCCCTGGCTGTTTTGGCGGAGAATGGATTTGATACGCTCGCCCTGGCCGCGGTCAATGCACCCACCAGTTCGGTAATTTCGGGCAATGTGACCGAGATTAACCGTCTCGCTGCGTTTTGCGAAGAACGGGGGATTCGCGCCCGGTTGCTGGATGTGGGTTTTGCATTCCACAGCAAACTTCTTGCTCCGTTCAAGCTGGATCTGCAAAAGAAACTTGGATTCCTGAGCCCGGGAAAATCCTATCCATCCATTGAGTTCTATTCGACCGTTCTCGGAACGAAGCTTGGTTCACTCGAGTTGAATGGCGGGTATTGGGCTGACAACATGTGCGGGTCCGTTCTCTTTGCTCCCGCCGTGGACGCAATGTTGAATGACGGGATTGATCTTCTGATCGAAATTTCTCCTCATGCGGTTCTCTCCATGAACCTGCTCGAGATCGCGGGAAGCCGGACTCCGGCGATCGTTGCGACCATGAGACGGAATGAAGATTCTGTGCGGGGCTTCGCGCGTGCAGCCGGGCAACTTTATTCCCTCGGTTGTTCCCTGCAATGGGACTCCTGGTATGCGAAGGGAAGCACTGTCTCTCTTCCCACTTATCCGTTTCAACGAGATCGTTTCTGGGTTGAAAAGAAAAAAGAAACTCGTGATTCAAACACGACCGCTGGCTATGAGGGCCTGACCCAGGATCTTCAGAGCCTGGCAGAACAAATCAATTCCATTCAATCCCGCCTTGCTCCGGGTGTGGCAAAACCTGAATCCATGGACGAATGGTGCTATGACACGGAATGGGTGAGCGAAGGAAAGGCACCTGCATTCAAGGTGGAAGGCGGGGAGTGGTTGATTTTTGCAAACAAGGACGATCGTCTGCAAGACGTTCTTGCTCAAGCCCATCAATCCTTTACCTGGATTGACGATGCGTCTGAGACTTATTCTCCCGGGCTTTTTGCGAAACCTTTTACGCGTGTGATTGATCTTCGCCCAGCCCAGGTGGGTGAGGCTGTTCAGTCGGGCGACTGGCAGAAGCAATATCACCTGATTTGCCGTGGAACCTTGATGTTGTTCCAATCCCTGCTGAAGTCCGGATCCCGTGCAAAGTTCTCGGTGGTGACCCGCAATGCCGTTGCGACCGGTCGGGAAGAGGGGGCACTGTCCCTCGTCGGCGCCAGTGTGATTGGAATGGCAAAGTCGCTGGCCATTGAGTGTCCGGGCAACTGGGGCGGACAGATTGATGTGGATTCATTGGAGATGACCGGCTTCCTGAATTCAATTTCAACACCTGAAGATGAACTGAATGTGGTTTATCGCAATGGCGAGAAGTTTGTTCCTCGATTGACCCGAATTCCGCTGGCTTCATCGAAACCTGTCTCCATCTCCAAAGAGGGATGTTATTTGATCAGTGGTGGCCTTGGGCATATTGGCCTAAGCATGGCTGAAAAGCTCGCAGATTTGGGAGCCCGGGAATTATTGCTCCTGGGCCGTCAGGGGATGAACCACCCGAAAGCCGCTGAAATCATCAGTCGGTTCGAAAAGCGCGGGGTTAAGGCTCATGTCCTTGCCGTTGACGTTGCAGCACCGGATACCGTTCAAAAGCTTCAGGCGTCTCTGAAAAATATCGGCTCCCCGCTGAAAGGCATCATTCATGGTGCCGGTCTTCATGGTTATGATGCGATTTCCGAACTGAGCTACGAGAAGTTCAAAAGTGAGATCACTCCCAAAGTGGTAGGGGGATGGAATCTGCATCAATTGAGTCTGACCTTTGATCTCGATTTCTTTATCACCTTGTCCTCCATTTCAGCAGTCTGGGGTTCAGGCAAACAATGTCATTACTCCGCTTCCAATGCGTTCCTTGATTTATTGGTTCATCATCGTCGTCAGAACGGTCTTCCAGGGATCACCCTCAACTGGGGAATGTGGAGTGACGGAGGGATGGCGACACCGGAGATCTCAGAACGCCTGAGTCGCATGGGAATTCTGTCGATGAAACCCGAACAGGCCCTGAATGCTTTTGCGGCTCTATTGAGCTCAAATCGTCCGCAAGTCATGGTCACCCGGATGAACTGGCGTCCGTTTGTGGCGCTTTATTCTTCCCAAAGAAAATGCAATTTCTTCGATCGTCTCCTGAATTCAAAGCCGGTTGAAAGACCTCAGGTTCAGGAAATTCCGAGAGCGGACGTGATTAAAAAGAAACTGGCAGCCGTTCTCGAAACGAATATCGAGGACATCGATTTCAGCAAGCCCCTCATTGCGCTCGGCCTTGATTCCCTGATGGCCGTGGAACTGGTGACGGGACTTGAGAATGCAGGAATTCAGGTTTCACTCACCAGTATGTTCACTGCAAGCAGTGTGAATGCATGGATGAGTGAACTCACCGGAACCGTCCCGGTAAAGTCGAAAAAGATCGAAGTCGAGGAGAAGAAAACCGAAGAGAAGGCGATCAAAAAAGAGGTTCCGCAAAAGAGAGTTTCAGCAAAAATCTCTGAGTGGCTTCACACTTTCGAGGAAAAACCGTCGGCTGAATATCGTCTCATTTGTTTCCCTTATGCCGGGGGTGGACCTTCGGTCTTCAACAAGTGGATGGCGGAACTCGGACCGAATGTCGAAATTTCATCGATTGTTCTTCCCGGTCGAATGCATCGTCTGAATGAAGCCCCTTTGCTGAAAATGGACGATGTTGTCGAACAACTGACTCCTGCTTTGGCGCCCCTGTTTGACAAGAAGGTGATTTTCTTCGGTCATTGCCTGGGCGCGCTGGTCATGCACGAGGTGGCACAGCTTCTTTTCAAACAAACCGGAAAAATGCCATTCCATATCTTCGTCTCGGGTGCGAGAGCGCCTCAGTTCTATACGCCCGAGCAACTGGAGATTGATGTCCTTCAATTCAGTCCCGTGCGGGGAGTTCCGGGGCATGAGCTCGATCAGGAAAATTTCATCGAGTTCCTGAAGGATTTGAACTTTGACACCAGTGCCGCGATTTTCAACAACCTTGAGATGCGCGAAATCATGATTCCAACCGTGCAGGCCGATCTGAGAGTCAACAATCTCTATACTTATCAGACCAGACCGAAGCTCGATGTACCGATCACGGTGATCGGTGGAAGAGTGGATCCTTATGTGGCAGGCCACCATCTTTTGGGATGGAAACAAAGAACGTCGGCTTCATTTGAAATTCACATGAGGGGCGGCGATCACTATTTCATCGAAAGGGAGCGGGCGTTTCTGGTGGGGCTCGTGGACGGTATCACCTGCTCCAGTCCAGAATTTACCTAATAAACTGCACGAAGGAAGGTGAAGGGCACGTCAAACTCACATACTCTCAAGCGAACATCAGCGGTGAAGACTTCGAGCTTGTTCTCCAAGGTGCTCAATCAGTAGCCAACATTTACTTTTAGAGATTTTTTTGCTCCAATAGGGAAGAGAGGTGCGTGAAGCATGGAGATGCAGTATCAGCGTCGTTTGCTCAATGAGTCCCAGAAGTCCTATCGTGGAATTCTGGCGGTCATGATTCCCTTCTTTGCGTTTTTCGTGATCGTCGACAAGATGTTGTACCCTCCGGAAATCTTTTTCTGGCAAGCCTTGATCCGGGGGATAATCATCCTGGTGATCACTTTTCTCTACTTCAGGACCGCAAAGAAACCGATCGCGCGGCTCCCTGAAATCCTAATGAGTCTGATTCTTGGGGGAATCACCCTTTTTGCATTGGTTGCAAAAGGCTATGAGAGTCCGTACTTTTTCGGGATGGGGCTGACGTTCTTCGCGGCTACGAATCTGTTTTCATGGGGTCCGAAAAAAGTCGCAATGTGGACTTTGGGATGGGATGCCCTGTATCTCCTCTGTGTATCCATTAAAGCCGGATTCCATTTCGAAAATACGTATGCCCTGGCCAACTGTATTGCATTCCCATTGGGGTGCGCAATGGTCGCTGTCTGGGGTGCCCATATTTCTGACCGCCTCAGGCGCGAGATCTATGCCCAGAGTCTTGCCGTAGACAAACGGGACGAATTCATTTCCATCGCGTCCCATGAATTGAAGACACCGATCACTGCGCTCAAACTTCAACTGCAGATGACTCGTCGGGGAGTTGATCCTGAAAAGGATCTGGCGCCTTCTCCGGAAAAACTGGCGAAATCCATGGATACGTCGATTGTGCAGGTGGATCGAATGACGAGCTTGATTGATGAAATGCTCGATCATTCCCAGATCAGTTCCGGGGGATTGAATTTGAACCGGGTCGAGGTGAATTTAAGCGAGCTCGTGAGCGAAGTGGTCGATCGTTTCCAGCCGCAGTTTTCCCTGGCAGGAGTCGCTGTGACGGTCAAGGTGGAACCCGGTGTGATCGGCGCCTGGGACAAGGAGCGGATTGAGCAGGTGATCTCCAATCTTTTCCTGAATGTGATTAAACACGCTCCGAATGCACCACTTGATATTTTATTGAAGAGGACTCCGGATACGGCCATCCTTCGGGTCCAGGATTCAGGCCCCGGGATTCCGGAAGCGTTTCGTGAGAAGATTTTTGAACGCTTCGAACGGGGAGCTGCGAAGCTCTCGAGAGCAGGCTTGGGACTTGGACTCTATATTTCCCGACAGATCGTATTGAGACATGAAGGACGTATCTTTGTGGACCCGAACTGTGAGCGTGGAGCTATTTTTGTCGTTGAACTTCCTTTACGTCTAAAAAGAAAGGGCGTACCTACCAAGTAAGCACGCCCTTTGAATTTTGCGGATCTAAAAACTATTTCCCGCTTTTAGTAATTCCAATCAACTCAACTTCAAAAGTCAAAACGGCATTCGGTGGAATTCCCGGACGTCCTTGAGGGCCATAAGCAAGATCGCCTGGGATATACATTTTGTTTTTTCCACCGACTTTCATGAGTTGCAAGCCTTCGGTCCAGCCGTGAATTACGCCGTTTAACGGGAATTCTGCCGGTTGGCCACGATCGTATGAGCTGTCAAATTTGGTTCCGTCGAGCAAAGTTCCTTTGTAGTGAACTTTAACTACGTCAGTAGCTTTCGGGCTCGGGCCTTTGCCTTCGGTCATGACTTCGTACTGAAGACCGCTTGCAGTCGTTTTTACGCCGGGCTTCTTTTTGTTTTCGGCCAGGAATTTTTCACCCTTTTCACGGTTTTCTTTTCCTTCAGCTTCTGACTTTGCGCCTTGTGCGCTTTGAGCTTTTTGCATGACAGCGATCATCTCAGCTTGAGTCAGGCGGGGCTCTTTACCGGTGTAGACATCATTGATTGAGGCAGCGATCACATCCGCATCAATCTCCATCTTTTCTTGTTTTAATTGTTTACCGACTTGCTGGCCGACAAAGTAACTCATTTTCGCTTTATCGGTGGAGAGGTCGACTTTTTTCTCACCATTGCACGCAGCAAAGGCGAGGGGAAGAAACGGAAGCAGGATCAATGATTTTGTTTTCATGGAAAGATTGTAACACAAGGGTTCAAGACTCAAAAAGCGACATTTTGCATTACGCGCAGCCTATAGCTCAAGTTTGCTTACTGGGGAAAGAACCCAATGGGTGTCAAAGAAGGATCTATCCTCACTGCACACATCACGATCTTAGGGCAAAAACTCATGCTCTTGAATGGGTACATGGAGATGCCATTCAATGAATCGATCTCATTTGTCGTTCCTTGCAAGACCCAGAAGGAGATCGACACGTATTGGAAGAAGCTATCATCCGGGGGTGGCAGACCCGTGGAATGCGGTTGGGTGGTCGACAAGTTCGGCGTCCGTTGGCAGATTACACCCGCGGACGTCGACAAGTGGAACACCACCAAGAATACCAAGAAGAAGGAAGCCATGATGACCGCGATGTGGACGATGAAGAAACTCGACATCAAGAAGCTGAAGGCTGCCTTCGATAACGCTTGAGTGCGGCGCGGCGAACTTGCCCGCCTGAAGGGTTCGCCACAGGGTGTACCCCGGGCAGTTTAAATAAAACTTAAAATGGCTCGTCAGGCATCTGCTGTACATTACGCCGATGAAATTCGCTGTAATCGCATCTGTGCTTTCCTTACTCTCACCCATCCATGCCCATGCCAGTGTTGACTCTCTTCAAGCCGGGATGGCCGCAATTGAGATCCAAGTGCCGGCTGGCACACCTCTCGGGGGATATGGAGATGCTCCTCGCCGCGCGAGTATTAAAAAGATCGACCTCAAACGTCATTCGCCCTCCATCTTATTTACTCCTTCCGAAGGCGTGCTCGATCCGATTCGAAGCAAGGCCCTGATCATTCGTAAAGGTGATCGGAAACTTCTCTTTATCAGTCTCGATGTCGTTGCGGTCAGTGATGAGTTTCACGATGACCTGATCAAGCACCTGGCAACATCAGGTTTCAATCAGAACGAGGTCTTCGTTTCGGCGGTTCATACGCACAGCGGCCCGGGAGCGCTTACCAGGAATCTTTTCTGGGGAGCCGTTGCCATGGACCTGTACAAAAAACCGGCTTACGACGCATTCATGGATTCTGTTTTAAAGAGTGTCGCCCAGGCGACAAAAAATCTTGAAGACGCGAGCATCAACTACACTTCTTTCGAGGTGGACGGCATTCAGCATAATCGCCGCGGCCACGACAACAGGATTGATAAAACGGCGCGCCTTCTCTGGGTCAAGGACACTGAAGGGCGAGTGATGGGCGCCCTGGCCAATTTCGCTATTCATGGAACCGCCATGGACGAAATGAACCTGAAATTCAGTTCGGATGTCCCAGGCGGAATCGAACGTGCTTTGGAAAGTAAAATTGCAGATAAAAACCTGGATACGGGGAAACACGAACAGACCTCGAATCCTCCTATCGTTCTCTTCGTCAACAGCGCTGAAGCAGACATCTCGCCGGCCTATGTCGGGCATAACGGCATCGAGTTGATCGGCAGCATTTTTTCGACTGAAGCCATCATTCACACGGATGACGGCGTTCGCCTACCGGAGGAATGGAGCGTCACGACGACCAAGGTTTACTTCCCGCCATTCTTGAACATTTACAATTGCATCGCTCCGGAAAAGGAAGCGCCCAAGCACGGCATTCAACTGCTGACTAATATCCTGGGAATCCCGGTTCCTGAATTCTTCCCGCTTTCGACACCGCTTTGGGCGATCAACTGGGGGCCTGTTCGGATGATGACCTGGCCAGGTGAGGCGACTGAGGAACTTGGGCAACAACTGCGCACGACAGCGATGAACACGGGCGCTCAAGATGCCATGGTCCTGGGCTTGACCAACGCGCACTTGGGTTATTTCCTGACGCCAGAAGATTATCAAGAAGGCGGCTACGAGACCTGCGTGGACTTATACGGCCCTCAAGGTGGCGAGCGGATCGTAGGCGCTTATCAGAAGCTTTTTCACTAAATGGACAGCCATCCCTAAAACGCTACCGACAACACAGATTGTGCCGTTAAACCCGAAACCGTAGTGGACGAGGACATCGAAACGCTGCCATCTGCTTCTATTTTTAACACAAAGGTTTTACCTGAATTGTCCAGGCAAGCAGTGTAGAGGACGCCGATGGATTCGACGATTTCGAGAGACTGCGGAACGCAGCCGCTTGAGAGAGAAACCGAATTCAGCAGTGTGAAATTATGCGTCGTCGGATCGATTGAGTAGGCGTGAACTTCAGCAAGCTGAGTATTCAAGGAATAGGCGCGCGTTCCAGCGGAGTTCAGTTCCAAATCGTAAAAAGGAAAAGCCACCATGTCCGGAAGGAGGAGGTTATCAAAGCCAATGCCACCGGTGGACGGATCGATGGTGAATCGGTAGAAAGTGCTGGTGCTGTAGTTGGGGCCGTACAGGCGATTCGTGTGAGGATCAATCTTCATGACGTTGAGAACTTGTCCGATTATAGTGCTGGCGTTGGAAAGCGTCCCGTTGCTTTGATTGATCGCATAGGATTGCATACCGGTTCCGATGGCGCTTTTGTAAAGATGTGCTCCTATCGAGTCGAACGTAATGTCGCGCCCTCCGCTAACGATGCCGGTGGCTCCGGACCAGCTGAGGCTTCCGTTCGCGTTGATGACATAGCTCTCGATAAAGCCGTCCTCCAGCGAATACAGATAACGTCCGAGTGGCTCTACTTGCACTTTGATCGGAGCGGTGGTGGTCGGTGTGGAAAATAAAAACGTCGGCTCTCCCGTGGTCTGGTTCAGTGAATAAGTGTCGATCGTCTTCGGTCCGGTTTTTCCGACAAACAAAAATCTCTTATCGAGTGAAGCAGCGGCATAGATGGGAGCATCTCCGGCAGTCAGGCTCGTTGGCGTGAGTTCCGTCAGAGCGCCGCTTGGAGCTCCTACGCTCGCGCGATAAATTTTATCCGAGCCCGGACCTACGCGAAAAAGGAACGTGGTTGTGGGAGTGGTCGGAACAGGTGTCGGAGTAGGGGGAACGGGTGTTGGAGTCACGGATACCGGAGTAGTAGGGGCGAATATCTGCCCACTCCCCGGCTGGATCGGGGGCAGTGTTTCAGTGCAAGAAGCACAGACCAGGAGAAATAGAATCGGCGAGATGTGCAGATTTTTACTCATTCTTAAATTATCCGCGTTCCGGCTTTTAAGTTCAAGTCCGCTCCCCCCTTTTATTTTACTGAACGTTCGGTATCTATCAATGAATCCCATTTAATCGCCACTCCTTTTGAATCATTCCCGAACGGTCGGTAAATAATGATTGCGCTTCGCGTCGGATGGGAGATAATAGATCTATCAGACGAACCTTATTTTGGGGGAGCACATGAAAAAAACGACAATGATCGGGGCAGTGACGAGTTTAACCCTTCTTTCATCCGCCTGTAACTTGATGAGTAGCGAGCTGCCGGCCGCCATGAGTACCAGCAGTGCTCCGGCCCCTGTAATTTCTTACCCGGGTACCGCTTTCACGGAAATCGCACTCATCGCCGGTGTTCCTTATGTGGATTTTACGAGCTTCGGTAGCGCCGACGGAATTTCCGGAAGATTCAGATTGCCGAATGGAATCGCGATCGACTCGAGCTACTATTACCTCGGCGATACCGGCGGCCATACCGTTCGCCGGGTGAGCCGGAGTACGGGTGCTATTCAAACCATTGCGGGTCTGGCAGGGACCCGGGGTACAGTGGATGGAAATGGCAGCGCCGCGAGATTCGGTTGGCCGACCGATTTGTTGCTCAGCGGATCCACGCTTTATGTTTCAGATTTGGACAATCACTGCATTCGCGCAATTGATATTTCCAGTCCCGTCTTTCCCGTCACCACTGTAGTCGGACTTTGTGGCACCTCGGGGACCGATGATGGAATCGGAAGTGCAGCTCGTTTCAATCAGCCGGCTGGGATGGCGAAAGTCGGAGGGGACCTCTATCTCGCAGAGTTCGCCAACCATTCCATTCGAAAAATTCAACTGAGCAATCTGGAAGTGTCGACGGTTGCGGGAACCGCGGGCGTATCGGGGGCGTCTGATGACATCGGGACCCTTGCACAATTCAATGCTCCAGTAGCGATGACTCATTATCTGGACCCCGTTGACGGAGACGTCCTTTTCATTACGGATCAGAGCAATCACGCGATTCGCCGGTTGGTTTTGTCTGATACTTCCGTAACGACCATCGCGGGAACTCTGGCTGTTGCCGGATATGCGGATGGCCTTCAATCCTCGTTCCGTTATCCGTGGGGAATCACTTCGGATGGAAGCAGCTTATATGTCGGCGACACCGGTAATTATATGATCCGGAAAATCAGTTTGAGCGATTACTCGGTGAGCACGTTGCTGGGAGCACTCGGAACGACGATCGATGTTTTTGGTTCCCTGGCGACGGCACGGCTTTCTACATCCGCACCCCTTTATTTTGACAGCCAGTTGGGCTTGATCGGCACGACGCAATCGACACTCTTCCGGGTGAAGTAGGGGACTATTTCAACCACTGAGAGCGCAAATGCTTCAATGAGTTTTTGAAGATGCGCGGATCATTCACTGCATTTGAAAGGATCAAAGCGCCTTGAATCGAAGAGAGTGCTTGTTGAGCGGCTTCGCGGGGTCTTTCAACTTCGAGTTCGGTCAAGGCGTTCTCGAGCAAGCGCGCCCAAAGCAGAATGGATTCGTTCATCAGGTCCGAAACCTTCTTGCTGACTTTTGTGAGTGAAAAAATGGTAATGAAGCAGATGTCGTTACCTTCGTTGTAAAACTTTTCCACCGCCACGAGCATCTGCCCGATTCGTTTTTCAGGGGGGCCTTCGCCGATCAGCTTTTCAACCACTTCAAATTTCAGGTCGGAAAGAGCCTGGAGCAAAACGGCTTCAGCCATGTCGGACTTGCCCTTGGGAAAATGGTGATAGAGGCTGGCCCTTTCCAGCCCGGTTCCTTTTGTCAAAAGGGTGAGTGTCGCTCCATCAAAACCGTTGGCGCGAAAGATTCGCCCCAGGTCCTGGATCAACTCGTTTCGGGATTTTAAGGGTTTTCTCATCTTCATGGCACGTTACCTCACAAACGGGAGAATTTCACTTGATCTGACGGTAATTCGAACAGCAGTTCATGCTGCTGCAGTACGCCATGGAACGAACAGTAGTTGAATCCTTTAACGTGCTGTACTGAGTGTTGTAATCTCATCAGTATTTTATAACCGAACGTTCGGTAAAAAACTATAAAAAATATTCCTTGTTGGTTGGATTTTCAATCCAACAACGTCTATTGTCCGTCTATGACTACAAAAAACGATTTGATCCGTCTCTATGGCCTCGTTCCTTACGACCGGGGTGGCAAGGCGCGCTGGCTTCTGACTGAAATGGGCGTAAAATTCGAGGACCGCTGGCTCGATCGCGACAGTAAAGAGAATGAAGGTCCGGCCTTTTTAAAACTTAATCCGATGGGACGCGTTCCCGTCGCCGAAGTCGGCGATCAAGTGTTGTTCGAATCAGGCGCCATTTGCGCGTATCTGGCCGATCTGCATCTCGACAAAGGCATGGCCCCTGCGTTCTCCGCACCCGAACGAGCGGACTACATGAAGTGGATGTACTTCGCCTCCTCAACTGTCGATTCGATTCAGAGTCGAATCATGGTCATCGAAGATATCCCACCGGGAGAGGTGCATGCAGCGAAGGAAAAGGCTTTGCAAGATGAGCTGAGAGACGGACTTGAGGCGCTCGATCAGGTGCTGTCGAAAGACTCGTTCCTCGTAGGCAACCGTTTTGGTGCTGCCGATATCTGTGTCAGTTATCATCTCTTCTGGCTCCGCCTCTGGCCTGAGCTGAATTCTGTGGTAGATGCGTTCCCTCGCGTGGGTGCATATATCGATCGTATGGTCACACGACCAGCGGCTGTGAGCACCAAAGTCGTCGCTTACGAAGGTTGATAATCTGACCCTGAATCAGGGTTAAAAAAAGGTATTCAAAAAAATTAAAAAGGCCGCTTCAGAAGTTCTGAAGCGGCCTTTTGTTTTGTATCTTCCACGATTGGTACAGGGTAACTGCAGAGGTCGCGCCACCAGCAGAGTCGAATGAAGTCCTCAGGTTTGCGCTGAGTCTGCGACGCTGGCAACTTGTGGCATATTCCGTGCAGAATTACTCAGAAGAATCTTTAAGGGGCGCTTTTAATGCATAAACTTGCCTTCATCATTGATGAATACATCAATAATCGAGAATGCCTTGAGGCCAAGCTTCGATTGGAAAGTTGCGACGAGTTTGGACGGGACAAAAAAGGTAGTCGTGGTTCATGAAGAAGAAGATTCGCCTCCTGATTGTGGACGACAGTGAAGACGATGCGCTTCTAATTATTGATCGCTTCCAAAAAAGTAATTATGAAGTCGATTTTGAACGAGTCTGTAGCGAAAAGGCGATGGAGAGCTCGCTTCGAAAAAAAAGCTGGGACGCCGTTACTTGTGATCACAGCATGCCTGGATTTAACGCCAAACGAGGTTTGGAAAGTCTTATTTCGACCGGATTGGATATACCTTTTATCATTGTCTCTGGTTATATCGACGAGGTGGAGGCTGTTGAGTTGATTAAAGCGGGTGCGCACGACTATGTCGCAAAGGGCAATCACATGACCCGTTTGGTCACCGCTGTCGAGCGTGAAATTCGAGAAGCACGAAATAGAAAGGATAAGCGAAGGGCGGAGACTGCCGTTCGCTTTCTGGCAGAGGCAAGTGAAATTTTAGTCGCTTCACTGAACCTCGGGGACACCCTTGAAGGGATTATCCGGTTGATCGTCCCACGTTTTGCGGACGCATGTGCGATTGATTTGTTGAATGACGAAGTGGCCACTCCTGCTTATTTTGCTTTGAGCGTTGATCCGGAAAAAACAAAAATCATGAATAAGATGAGGAAAAAATATCCTCTTTCCAAAAACATGTCCTCAGAGTTCGCGGAGTTTTTGCGCACCCCTCGGTCAAAGCTCTTTCGCGAGGTGAAGGAACCTGATCTCCTCTTCTACTCCCGTGGTCCGGAACATTACCAGGCACTTCTCAATATGAAGACTCGATCTTTGATCATGGTTCCGCTTCGAGTCCGGGAGAAGGTGATTGGTGTCATCGCCTTCATGCTGTCGGAGTCCGATCGGCTGTTTGATGAAAAAAATCTCATGCTGGCCGAGGATCTGGCCCGTCGCTCGGCTTTCGCCATCGATAACTCCCAGCTTTATCAAGGCGCACAGGATGCGATCAAATTGAGAGATGAGTTTCTTTTGATTGCTTCTCATGAACTCCGAACCCCGATTACCACACTCATGATCCGGGTTCAAATGATGTTGAGATCGTTTCAACCGAATCAGAAACGGTTGACGGATGAACGAATTATTTCAATGCTTGGCGGAGCAAACAGGCAAATTAAACGATTTTCAAGATTGATTGAAGAGCTTCTGAGCGTCTCCCGGATCGAGACGGGAAAACTCCAGCTCGAACAGGAAAACATCAATCTTTCGAAACTGGTTCGGGAGACCGCCAGTCAATATACGGAAGAATTGAAATCCGCCGGTTGTGCCCTCGCGCTTGATGTCGATTGTGAACTGGACGGTTATTGGGATTCACTTCGGATAGGGCAGGTCATCGGAAACCTGCTTTCGAACGCGATGAAGTACGGGCCCGGGAAGCCAATTGAAGTTGTTCTTGGTCAAAAAGAGAAAAACGCGGTTCTTGTTGTTCAGGATCATGGAATTGGCATTGCAAAAAAGGACCAGGATCGGGTCTTTGAGCGGTTCGAGCGGGCGGTTTCCACCCACCATTTCGGAGGCTTGGGAATGGGGCTCTATATCACCCGGCAGATCGTTGCTGCTCACGGAGGAAAAATCAAGGTTGAGAGTTCTCTTGGAGAAGGTGCACGTTTTACCGTGGAGTTGCCCATTGTGAAGGGGCTGGAAAAATGACCGAACTTTTCAAGGACCCTGGCTTCATGCCGCACATTCATTGTTATCTAGGGACTGGCAGTCTCATCTGGACGATGTTTACGACGGACTCGTTGATCGCACTTGCTTATGTTTCCATAGCTTTTAGTCTTTACCGACTGGTTAGAAAAATCGACCTTCCGTTTCATTCAATCTTTATTGCTTTCGGATTATTCATCTTTGCCTGCGGCATCACCCACGTCATGGAAGTGTATACTCTATGGTATCCGGAATATTGGTGGGCTGCTACGGCCAAGGTCGTTACTGCGGTTGCTTCGGTGGTCACTGCAGTTTCACTCTCTTTTGATAGATCAAAGATTGCCGATTTTGCGAATGCCGCCGCACTTTCCGAACAAAGGAAGGCGCTCCTGATCGAGCAGTACGAACTTTTAAGAAAGAGTGACGAAAAATTTCGACTTTTTATTGAGACGATCAAGGACTACGCGATTTTCATACTTGATCCGCGCGGTCGTGTCGTGACTTGGAATGAAGGTGCAAAAAGAATCAAGCAGTACAACGCAGACGAAATTATCGGAAAGGATTTTTCCGTTTTCTATTCAAAAAAGGATCGGGACTTGGGGAAGCCTACCAGTGAATTGAAAAAGGCACTTCTCTACGGGAGAGCGGAGGATGAAGGATGGCGATTCAAAAAAGACGGCTCCAAATTCTGGGCCAACGTCATCATCTCTCCGGTTTTTGATTCTCAAAATAATCACGTCGGTTTCTCTAAAATCACCCGGGATCTGACTGGCCAGAAAAAACTGGAGGACGACCTGAGGCAATCAAACGAATCCCTGGAAAAACGGATTCAGGAGCGAACGGAGGAACTCAGAGAGAGCGAAACTCAGTTCAGAACGCTAGCTAATGCCATGCCCCATCTGGCTTGGATTGCAGGAGCAGACGGTTCGGTTTTTTGGTTCAATGATCAATGGTTTGAGTACACGGGGATGGGCCCCGAAAAGTCTGCGAAAGTTGCCTGGAAGGAAATTCTTAAACCAGACGAACTTCATAAAATTCACAAGCGATGGGGCCATTCCATTCAAACCGGTAAATCATTCGAGATGGACGTTCAGATGAGGAGAGCGGACGGAGCCTATCGCTGGTTTCTGACCCGGGCGATTCCCGTGAGAAATGCAAAAGGTGTGATTATCCGGTGGTTTGGTACGAATACGGATATTGACGACAAAAGAAGGTTCCTCGATTTGCAGGCAAGATCAAATTTCATTCTTGAAGAAAGAGTGAAAGAGCGAACTCTTGAGCTGGAATGGGCAAACAAAGAGATCGAGTCTTTCAGCTATTCTGTTTCCCACGACCTGCGGACCCCCCTGCGTAGCATTTCCGGTTTTAGCAACCGCTTGCTGGAACGCAGCCGGGATCGACTGGATGAAGAGGGTAGAGACAATTTGAAACGGGTGATTGCGGCGACTCAAAGGATGGGGAAACTGATCGATGATCTTTTGAATCTTTCGCGTGTTACAAGAAAATCGTTCATCATGAAAAGTGTCGATCTCGGTGCCTTGGCGGAGTCGGTGAATCTCGAGCTTGAGCATCTTGATCCGACGCACCATGTTTCGGTTCACATTCAAGACCATCTGACTCCGGTTAAAGGGGATCCAAACCTTCTCCGAGTCGTTCTTCAAAATCTTCTGGATAATGCCAGAAAATATTCCTCGAAGACGGAGCATGCCCGAATCGAAGTCGGAGAGACGCAGATCAAGTCAAAGACGGTTTATTTTGTTCGTGATAATGGAGTGGGTTTTGACATGAGATATTCAAAGAAGCTTTTTGGAGCATTTCAACGCCTGCATGCGGAAGAGGATTTTTCGGGGACTGGCATCGGACTTGCTACAGTAAAGCGAATCATGCACCGGCATGGTGGAGATGTCTGGTGCGACGCGGCTCCAGGGAAGGGCGCCATCTTCTATTTTAGTTTCGAGCACATTGAAAGAGAAAAATATGACTATGACCAATCTTCCCAATGCCATCCTCCTGGTTGAAGATAATCGCGATGACGAAAAACTTACTATTGCCGCTCTAAAAGATGCTTCTGTTAGAAATCCCATCAAAGTCGTTCGAGACGGCGTCGAGGCACTCGACTACCTCTTCAAGCGCAACAATTATGAGCATGCCGCAACACCCCAATTGGTTCTTTTGGATTTGAAGTTGCCGAAGGTGGACGGGCTCGAAGTTCTGAGAGAGATTCGGTCGAATGCTTTAACTCAAAGCATACCCGTAGTGATTTTCACGTCCTCCAAAGAAGAGAGTGATCTGATTGACAGTTATCGACTTGGAGTGAACAGCTATATTCAGAAACCCATCGATTTTACCGAGTTCGCCAGAGCCGTCCGTCATCTGGGATTGTATTGGTTTGTTCTCAATCAGTATCCTCCTCATTTCTGAGCTTTGAAAGGTTCCAACGAAACACCAGAGTTCTATTGTTTGGATTTTTTCATGAATATCGTGACCAATGCGTCCACAGAGGGACCGTGAAGGCGGTCAGATTTCATGGAAAGAATGTGTTGAGTGGCGCAAGTGATGGGATTTTCGAGCTTCTCATTTTTGCTCTTCTCATATTCATGTGCGAACTCGTCCGCCACAGCAATGATATACGCCAGTGGGATGATCTTGCTGCCCATGTTGTGATTGGGGAACCCGGATCCGTTCAATCTTTCATGATGGTGTAAAACTGCCTGGAGAATATCAGAAGAGTATTTAGAACCTTCGGCGAGGATCTCGTATCCTCGTTGAGGATGAGTTTCATATAGTTTCAATTCATCCGCAGTCATCTTGCTCCTGCGTTTGTCAAAAAGCGGGGCCGGGAGCTGCCGCTTCCCGATGTCGTGGATGAGGGCTGCGGTTGCAACTTTCATCTGGGTCGCCGCCGATTCCCAACCCAACTCCTTCGCGATCAGGGTGGAGTAGATCGAGACCTGAACAGAATGGGAAAACACCTGTTCAGACAACTTTTCAAGCGAGTCGAGGAGTTCAAATGTTTCCTCGTCACTCGTCATGAGTTTGATCGTTGTATCCAGGATCGAAGACACGTGCTCGAACGATTCGGTTGAAATCGGCAGTGAGATCAGTTCCTGGTTGATCAGCTCAAGGGTATGATTGAGGAGTTTTGCCTTTTTTTCAGGACTGATATTAAACTTTGGTTTTAGAGCGTTAGACACGAGTTTATCCATCAAGCCGATGTATGCACGGAAGTCATCCATGAGGATATAAAGATGGGTGAGGCCTTTTTCTTTGTAAACAATGATTCGATCCAAAGAGATGTCTTCACCGGCATGGGCGACTTTGATGAAACGAAAGCCACTCAACTTCGAGCCGACCCGGATGAAAATGTTGTATTTCAAGTTTTGGCCGGAAATAAAATCGTCAATTACGATCTGGCAATACTCATGCGAATCGGAGGTGGATGTGGGTGTGGGTGTCGGAGCGGGTGAAAGAGCCTTTTGGAGAACCTCTCTGAGTTCGGCTTCGCGAAATGGTTTTGTAAGAAAAGCGGAAGCGCCCAGTTCAGCCGCTTTGACCGAGTCTAATAGATCGGAAAACCCCGTCATCATCACGCAAGGGATTTCAGGATAGGAGCTTTGCATGTATTTGAGAAGATCGATCCCGGTTTCCCCGGGCATTTGAGCGTCGGTCAGAATGAGGTCAGGCCCGAAGAGACCAATGGTTTGTTTTGCCTGCTGGACCCCATCCGCAGCAAGAGTTTCAAAGTTCATTCTTTTCAAGCACACGACGAGAATGTCCCGGAAGTGGGGATCGTCGTCTACAATGAGTATTTTTTTGTTGAACATATTCTCCTGATTTTTTGCTATAGTCTGCTTTGGCCGAAAACCCCGAAAAGGACAATGTTTCTATTATGCAGAACGATGAACTAAAAAAACTGAAACAAGAAGAACGAGCTTTCCTGCACGACATTGCAACACCGATCGGTACGTCTGCGTTGATTGTGGATCTGTTGACAGAGCGGATGAAGGAGCTTGGGAACAGGGACGAGGAGTTGGCACAACTCGATATTCTTCAAAAGTCATTGGAGCGCCTGACAGTGTTGATTCGTGATCGACGTCAAGTGGTCATCAAGATGAGTGAAGACTAGTTACTTCTTTGTGATATAAGCTTTTATTTTGCTCGCTTCCAGGATTTCAAGAATCTGCTTTCGAGCGGATTCCGCAAGATAAGAAAACTCGATTCCGCATCCCGAACCAGCTTCATTTGAGCTATTGCTCCTGACCCATCGGACAATGCCGGCTCCTTTCAATTGATTGTCGTCCGTAATGATATTAAAGGCAACCTCATCACTGATGTTTGGAAACTGATCTTCCAGCTTTAGAAACATTCCTCCTCGCCCAATGCTGATGGCTCTTGTTTTGATGGCACTAGGCAGATCCGGGCATTGCAGTTTGATTTGAAGCTCTATGGAGAGTTGATCCCGCGCTTGGGACCATCTTTCCGCTGGCGGCGTCAGAAGGCGATGAATGTTCTCTTCAACGGACTTTCGATCGAAGGGTTTGCTGAAGAGCGCTTCTGCGCCCCGATCGTACGCCTCTTCCGTGGAAATATCAGCGAATCCGGTCACGAGGAGAACGATTGGTGTTTTAATTTCATAATCCTTCAGCTGATCGAGCAGCTCAATACCATCGCCTTCTGGCATTCGAATATCGGAGATCACGACGTCAATCGGCTGAGCCCGGACTATTTTCATCGCTTCTCGGCCGCCGGAGGCGGAAGAAACCTGATAGCCCTTTCGTTGAAAGGAAAACGTCAATATATTCCTGAAGTCTTCGTCATCATCTACCAGTAAAATATGGATGTCTTTTGGCTGCTTGGCGAAATTCATGTCAGGCTACCTGCTTCGTGTTGATTGCTTTTGGAAGTTGGATTACGAATCGGGTGTTTTCGCATGCGGCATCGACACTTAAAGTGCCCTGATGGGCCTTCACGATTCCCATTGAAATGCTTAAACCCAATCCCGTTCCTTTTCCGAGTTCTTTGGTTGTGAAAAATGGCTGGAATAATTTTTCCCTCGCGCCTTCAGGAATTCCTTTTCCGCTATCAGTCACCCGAATTTGAACGGAGGATTCCTGCGATTCGACCGAGATTGTGATCCAACGCTCTTCCAGTTGATCGATCGCATCGCATGCATTGCCGATCAGGTTCAGAAGTACCTGGGAAATTTGAACCGAGCGGCACTGAATCTTCAGGTCTTCCGGAATCGGGTTCAGTGTCAGCGTGATTTTGTGGTTTTTCAATCGCTCCTTGCAAAGAGCCAGGGTGTTTTCCACAAACTGGTTAACGGACGCAAGTTGAAAAGGCTCGTTGCTGACATCGCGGGAGAAAAACCGGAGACCCAGCACGATAGACGCAACCCGTTTCACTGTATCTATAATGGTCTGGTTCATCTCGGTTATTTTATTTTTGTCGACGAACTCATCGGTGAGTACTTCCTGAACTTGCTCAGCGAGCATTCCGATGGTGCCCAGTGGAGTATTGATCTCATGTGCAATTCCCCCGGCCATTTCTCCCAGAGCGGACATTTTCGCATTGGAAATCAGCCTTGCCTCCGTATCCAGCAATAGATTCGTTTTTTCGTGGACCTTCTGATCCAGGTTCCGGTTGAGCTCACTCAATTCCGTTTCACTTCTGGCGAGGCGGAGGAAAACTTTGGTTTTCGCCAGAAGCTCTTCCGAGTCGAAGGGTTTGATCATGTAGTCATCCGCACCGACTTCATAACCTTTCAGGCGTTCTTCGATCATTGCACGCCCGGAAACGAGAATCACCTTGGTGCGCGCGGCTTGTGGGTTCTCGCGGATTTTCCTGCACACTTCGTAGCCGTCCATCCCCGGCATCATGATGTCGAGCAGGACCAGATCGGGCGGGGAGTCCGCAATCAGTTTTAGTGCTTCTTCACCCGTAGACGCGACCTGAAAGTCCACCAGGTCTTCGAGTATCTCGATTGCGATTCTTTGATTTCTAGGTTCGTCATCAACGATAATCACTTTTTGCTTTATGCTCATGTTTTTTCCAATCTATTTTTTTTATTACGCAGCTTCTGTATTTTGAACCGGGCACTTCGGAAATTCGAACGTAAAAATGGTTTCTCCATCCGTACTGTTTTCCGCCCAGATTCTTCCTTGATGCTGTTGAATGATTTCCTTGCTGATGGCCAGTCCGAGCCCCGTGCCTCCTGCGCCAGTTCGAGTTTTGCTACTCTGGACGAATTTATCGAAAACCGCTTCCAGTTCCGGCTGAGGAATTCCGACACCCCGATTGGAAACCTCGCAGCGAAGCAAGTCAGGGGCACTGTCGAGTTTAATCCGGATGGTGGTGCCTTTTTCTGAAAATTTGATCGCATTGGAGAGTAGGTTTCTCGCTACTTGCAGAATCCTTTCGGCGTCAAAATCACCTGAAGTATCCGAACTCGGGGCATCCATGAAAAGGGTGAGGCCTTTTTCCTCACTGAATGCTTTCATTTCACTGCATGCAAGCGCCAGAGTTTCCTTAAGGCAGCCCTTTCTCATGGAGTAGGTGGTCTTGCCCGATTCCAGCTTCGACAAGTCCAACAGGTCGTTCAAAAGAGTCATCAGACGTGAGCCGCTGTCATGGATTTCATCGAAATAGGATTTTAGTTTTTCTTTGGACGCGGTCTCCGTCTTTTGTTGCCCGAATTTTGCGAAACTGAGGATTCCATGCATCGGGGTTCTCAACTCGTGCGACATGTTGGCTAAAAAAGTCGACTTCGCGTGGTTGGACCGTTCCGCTGCCTCTTTCTCCAGTTTCAAAAGCTCCATGTGGTTTCTTTCGGACAAGTCACGCAAGGCAAGGATGGTGATGGGTTTGTTCTCAAACATCAGTTGCTTCGTCGATGCTTCCACGCTGATTTTTCCTGATCGGGTTCTGTTTCCGACTGTCTTTGAAGTGGTTTCCGTTTTGAGAAAGTCCTCATCGACGGCCACGAAACTCTGAACCTCTTTCCCGATGGCGTTTTCCGCATCGGTCTCGAACATGGTTTCGAATGCAGGGTTCACTTCGATGATCTTCCGGCCATCCAGAATCACCAGTCCCTCGAAGCTGCCCTCGGTCAGGACCCGCCCTTTTCTCTCGCTTTGCTTCAAGTGAAGTTCGGCCTTCTTCTTTTTGGTGGAGACCCAGGCGAGCACGAACATGTAGAACATGAACAGGCTGTCGCCTAAATAGTTTTCCAGGTGCCGTCCGCGGATCTCTTTCAGGAGTCGGGTGTTCTTCGCAATAAGGTCATACCAACGTTTTGATTCTTCCGCATTGAGTTCAATCCCTACATGTTCAACTTCTTCGAGTAACTGTTTTTTTTGATTCAGATCTGATTTTTCGTTCAGGTTTTTGATTATCGAAAAAACGGGATTGAGTTTCAGGAGAATTTTTTCCCATTCCTCACTGTTTTTGCCATCGTTCAAAAAGTCTGGAATCGAACCGGTGATCTGTGCTGCTTTTTTGTAGGCCGATACATCCCGCGTGACGAGGGGGCTTAGTGATAGAACGCTTGCTCGTTGAGTAACCAGGTTCACCCACAAAAGATTGCGGATCGCCTGTTGTTGTCGGATGGAATCATTCAAGGTGTTTTCTGCCATTTCGCTTGTTTGAAGGTGAAGGTGGATCAGTAGAGCGCCAAGGATCAATCCAAAGTAATGGAAGTAATTGGAAAGGAACTGCAGAGCTGTTGAAAATTTATTTCGAGTTGATTTCATTATCGTTCCCAAGTGCATATTCCCGATTCGGTTTTTTTTTGTCCACGCTTGAATTAAAGCGTCGATCGTTTCTGTAATGTGTTTGCCATGACTGATTCTGTAGGAGACGATTAGTCAGCACAAATGTCCGAGAGTAAGGGAGTAAAGTATTTCATGTTTGTTCAACGACTTTTTTTGCGGGTGTTTTGTTTCTTACCTTTATTTTTTTGTTCCCGCCAAGCTCTGGCGGTTGATCTCCAGATTCATGGGTTTTCTGATCTCATCGGCTCTAGAAGCAACACGAATTATCCAGTGGACACCATCAACAACAATGGTGGCCATCTGACGGTGGATTCGGAAAGCAGATTGGGATTGAATTTCAATGCCGATCTCGGAAACAGACTGACCTTTGCGAGTCAGATTCTGGCCCAGGGAAACGGTGGAGCTTACAATCTGGCTGCGGATTGGCTCTTCGCCACTTATCGCCCATTCGATGAATTTGCAGTGCGGATTGGCCGACAAATCAATCCGCAGTTCCTTTATTCAGAACAGTACGCAGTTGGATACACCTACCTTTGGACCCGTCTTCCGTCGGAAGTATATGGATTGAATCCAATCGATTCATTTAATGGCGTCTCCATCATTTACACTCATCCTTGGGGTGATTTGGAGTTTCAGATGCAAATTTACGGAGGAGCGGGGGATACAAACGGGCAAGGGGGGGCTCTCAGTTATACTGCCACTTTGGATGACAACAAGGGTGTTGAACTTGTACTCCTTTCCCTTTCAGACAAATTCAAAATCAGAGCCGGTTACAATTCCTCGAATCCAGTTGTGACTGAAGCTGTTCAGGTCCCTATTATGCAAACCCCGGTGGGTGCGATCAACGGAACCATGTTTATTCCCGCAGATATCGGTACCATTCAGACTTTTACTGCAGGAACGAGTTTTGAGTGGATGCGTTTCGAGGGACGGTCTGAGATCGCGAGAATAGTCGGGACTAGTGCTTTTATTCGAACCGTGACAGGTGCGTATGGAACCCTTGGTTATCGTTTGTTGCCGTTCATGACTCCTTACTTCAATTATGCCTGGGAAGGGGGAGTGAGTGGGAGTGCTTACACCTTCCCGGTTCCTTCGATCAGCACCACCCAGCTGACCGATAAGCATGGGACTACTGTTGGTCTGAATTTCAAAGTCAGCCCCTCTGCTGTGGTCAAAGCGGAGTACATGAGAACACAATCTAATTTTGTGGATACCAGTAAAGATTTTGGCGTAAATACCTATACGTTTACGTTTGATCTGATATTCTAAGGTGGAGACCGATGAATAAAAAAATAAACTTAATCCTCAGGCTGTCTTTATTCGTTCTTTTCTCGTGCGGGCTTGGTTTTCAAGCTCGAGCGGATATTGCAGTGATCATTCATCCGAAAAATGAATCATCACTGACTCTGGAAGAGATTAGAAGCATATTCCTGGGCAGAAAATTTGAATTTCCAAAGAGTGGAATCCAGAGCAAGCCAGTGGATCAAAACGAGAGGGTCCCTGTTCGCGACGAGTTTTACAAAAAGCTCGCTCAAAAAGATGAAACCGAGATGAAAGCTTATTGGGCAAACTTGATTTTCACGGGCAGCGCCAGCCCACCGAAAGAACTTGGCGATGATAATGATGTTAAGAATTTCGTGAAAAACAATCTTGGCAGTATTGGCTACGTTGACAGTAAGGTGGTCGATCTTTCGGTTAAAGTAGTGTATACATTCAAGTAAAACTAATGGAAAAATGGCCAGCTTACCAATGTGAACGGGTTTTTTCTGTAGACTGGGTCACTGGATTAATGCGACTCAATGCTCGGAGCTTTGTACTTCTGCCGTAGCCCACGATCCAGATCCCGGAGGAGTTGTGCTTCTGGCTCCTGCGAAGAGTATTCTTTTTCAGAGTCGCCACTTTGCCACACCTTTTTGAGCAACATGGGCTGCGTCCCTTCCAGCAAGGGTTTAATCCGCTCAATATGGTTCTTAAACGTGATGGTGCTCGTTCCCCGATAATAGGATTCCAAGTCTTCAAAGCGTGCGATATTCACACAGTGGCCGTCCCCCTGTTCATTCACGCTGACGTAAAATTCATTTGAGATCGAACCGTCCAGCTTGGAACCGTAGGTTGTGAAATCTTTAACCTGAAGCTTTGCAAATTCCTCCAGTTTTCCTTTTTTAGGATGAATCACATTTACAAATAGAATCTCTTTTGAATTTTGCATGGTTTCCTCTTTACCAAAACAAAGCAAATCCCGTACCAGCCTTCTTTAATTTGACGAAGATGGTGTGTCAGGGGCTTTTACGATTTCAACTCTTCCGCAAAAACCTTCTCAGTGATCTTCCAGTACTTGTCCTGTTTCCTTGCGATTACAAAAGAAGGTAGTCTGAACAGAATTTGATATTTCACCACATCTGCTGCCGTTTGCAGCTCGATCGCGAGTTCAGGCCGTCTTAAATGCGATCTTAAGAAGTTGATGTTGAATTTCTTGATGGAAGTAGGGTTGCTGAAGAAATGCGCTTCACTCACGTACTGGGCGTCAAGATCATAGTATCTGATTTCAAGGTAAGGATCCGAGTTTTTATCGAAACGTTCTTCAAAGGTAATTCGATCCGGAGTCAACACGTGAAAGTTCTTTGAGAGTCTCGCTTGCTTTAATTTAGCCTCGGCATCGACCAGCGCTGTTTTGCATTTCTCACAGGCACGCGCAGTGAGATCGTTTTCGGCCCCGCAGGAGTGGCAGATTTTCAGTCGAAAGCGATATCCGCAGGGAGTGATTTCGAGCGTTTTCTCGTCTTGAGTGGCTCCCCGGCATTTTCTCCCGAAGTGTTCATACATTGTGCCGTCGTCGTCCGCGTATCCCCAGAAGGTATTCTCAAATTCACAAACGGGGCAGGGGACTAGTACTGGAACAGTGCCTTTTGCTGGTCTTCGGTCACTGATTTCGGGTTTGTAAATGTCGTGGCCCATTCCCGTGTAATCGAGAACATAGCAGTCCTTCTTTCCCTCAGAGAGACGAAGGCCGCGGCCAACGATCTGTTGATAGAGGCTGTTTGATTCGGTGGGGCGCAGGATTGCGATCACATCGACGTGAGGGGCATCAAATCCGGTCGTGAGGACCGAAACGTTCACGAGGTATTTGAATTTGCCATTTTTGAAGTCATTGACGATTTGATCCCGGTCCTTGATGTCTGTATCGCCCAAAACCACTCTGGAATCATCTGGAGGCAGAAATCCCATGATTTCTTCCGCGTGTTTCACCGAGCTACTGAAGATCATCACGCCTTTGCGGTCATAGCGTTCGGTGATGTCGATGATGTTTTTGATGATGAGTGGGGTCAGGCGTTTTTGACTTTTTAAAATTTCTTCGATCTCTGAAATCGAATACGAGCCTTCCTTTTCTGTGAGCTCTGAAAAGTCGTAACTCGTGACAGGAATATCCACCTTCACCGGAGTTGTCAGGTATTTGTTTTTAATCATGTAAGCAAGTGGCAACTCATAAACGCATTGCTTGAAGAACTTTTTCTTCTCGGATTTGATTTCGCCTTCCTGGGAGTATTCATAGATCCATCCCAGACCCAGACGGTAAGGAGTAGCGGTGAGCCCCAGGATAAAGAGTTTTGGATTTCGGTCCTGAAGTTTTTTAATCACTTCCTGATACTGGGTGGAGCCTTCTTCAGCTACCCGATGACACTCGTCAATTACGAGGAGGGAGAAGTCGTCGAAAAAAGCATCCGGAGCACGGGCAACGGATTGCACGCTTCCAAAAATGGCTTTGTGGTCCCAATCCTTTTTGCCCAGACTCGCAGAGTAGATACCCGCACTTAATCCGTAGCTTTGATATTTTTCGTAGTTTTGTTCGACGAGCTCTTTGACGTGGGCCAGGATCAAAACCCGTCCTTTTGCAATTCGAGCAAGTTCGGCAATGACCAGACTCTTTCCGGCGCCGGTGGGAAGGACTACGACTGCTGGATCATTCCTCTTTTTAAAGAACTGGATCACGCGGCTGACTGCTTGCTGCTGGTAGTCTCTGAGGCTGTACACTCAAGGCTAGGGTACTCCAAAGTTGGAGATTTGAACACCCCGTTGAAGGACCGGCCGTTATTCATGATCTATTGGAAAGGGCGGACGCGGCCTTTTTGCACTTTGACGGCAAACGATTCCATCGTGTCATCCCCACGAATGTCGATGCGTGGGATTTCGTAGTGGTCCATTTTCTGGCGCTCAAGTTCGCTCCAGTTTGCAATTTTATTTCCGATGCGGAATGCCGCAATCACGCCGTTTGTTTTCAAGCTCTGTTTCAACGCTTCAATACGGGACTTTTCTTTAGGGCGTGCTCCAAATGGATAAGCAAGTACTGGAGTAGGTGTAATTCCATTTTGCTTGAACCAATTCTGAGCGGTGTTTAAATCCTGGATGATCTCTACGGTGTCGAGCGAGCGGTAATCGGGGTGGGCATGGGAGTGAAGCGCGAGGTCGTGTCCAGCCGATTGCCAGGCTTTCAGGCCATTTACATCGAGATAAGTGGAGCCGTGTTCTTTACCGGCTTCGATGTAGCTTGAAGTTGCGAAAAGGGTTGCGGTTAATCCCTGCGCTTTCAGAAGCGGAGAAGCTTCCAGAAGTGTTGATTCATATCCATCGTCAAAAGTAATGAGGACAGGGCGCTTGGGAAGTTCGGATTTGCGTTTGGTGCCTGTCAGGACTTCCAGGAAGGTTTGAAGCGAGATGCTTTGGTAGCCTTCATTTTTAAGCCAGGCAAGTTGCTGCTTGAAGTCACTGATGGAAACGGTCAAGGAGTCGTTCGAGTTCGTTTCGACCTTGTGGTACATCAGGACCGGAATGCCTGCCCGCTTGGGAAGTAAATGACTGAGAAGTAAATTCACGTGAACTCGTACTCCGCTTTATTAAAGACCAGGGTTTGATCCGGAGTCGAGAGCTCTTCGTATTTCGCATATTTTACAACAGGAGAAAGTGCGCTGAAGAGGCACCATAAAAATCCGTGGTAGCCGTCCAGGAATCCCAGCTTCAAAAAATAGAATTTTATGAAATGAACCACAAAGCTGACGATGACTTTGGGTTTGCAGTTGCGGCGGGGGCCATCTGACAGGATTTTTGCGCCGAGACTCGTATAGCGACTGAATTTCACAAAGTAATCGTCCAAAGTGAGGTAGCTGTAATGAAGAAGCGGGTGAATGAAATCGTGAACCGGATGATCAGCGTGAACCGTCTCGTGCACAAGGGACTTGTCAAAACGAGCGTGATTGCGATTAAAGAGACGAAGTGCACGTTTGGATTGCTGGCCTGAGTAACGGATGGGGTGGCCTAAAAAATAGAGTTGAACTGGCAGAGAGTATGCCGTTGCTTTCGGGATCCCGTCTTTAAATTCAGAAAAAATTTCGTTGCGGGATTTTTTAGAAACAATTTCGTCTGAGTCCACCACAAAAATCCAGTCGTTTTTTGCGTGTTGAACACCGAAGTCTTTTTGCTCGCCAAATCCGTTTAGTTT
>OUNO011323062.1_pt1 | contig 47700 bp, 46 predicted proteins | sample 1779811 | NCBI WGS metagenome assembly OUNO01 (sample SAMEA3914804, study PRJEB12502) | metagenome | biome: forest; material: soil | place: Canada | collected 2010-06-25 | depth 0.3 m
GTGGTGATGCCTGGAATCAGCGGCTTCGAAATGGCTCAGCAGGCGATGAAAATCCGAAGTGATTTCCAGGTTCTCTACATGTCGGGTTATACCGATGATGCATTGGAGAGCTCAGGATTGACGGACGTGGGTGCCCACGAGTTTATTCAAAAGCCCTTCCAGACTGCTGACTTGGTCGCCAAAATTCAGGGATTTTTCAAAAAATAAGGTCTGCTTGATTGCTCGGATCTATCGAAAAGATCCCTGAGCTCTGCCGCGTCTTGATAACGGAGCACGTAAAAGATCTCCACATGAGCATGACCGGTGTTCCCCTTTTCCCGGCATGGTGATTGCTTTTTAATGGACACCGACAAGGCTGAGTCGGGGGGGATTACCATGAGCGAGCACCGGTTCTTTTAAAGGCCATGAGAAATATTTCATGCCTTGCAGTTTTCTTGATGTCCTTGCTCTCTCAAAGCGGCGCCTTCGCACAGGTGCCCTTCGGGACGAACACGCGTACTCTGCCTTACTCGGGGTGGGATTCCACGTTGCGGGGAGACATTGACACGGTAGGGATGGCCGGAGCAACAACGGCAATTCCTTACAATATCAGTTCTGCGACAGCCAACCCCGCCGGTTTTGCGATGACCCAGGGAGCATTGTTGCTTCAGATCAACAAGAATACGATTCACGACGATACCATTCAGCTTTCCGGTAAATCCTACGACAGCAGTCAGTTTGGGTTGGCGATTAATCCACCCGAGTGGGGATTTGCGATTTCCTGGACGGTGCCGAAGACGGAAAACGGAGATTATATTTCTCTGAACACGGGCCATGTCCTTGCGACGGAAGTAGATGTGAAGCAGCTTCAATTCAGCGTGGCCCGCGACTTTTTCGACGACGCCATCAGTCTCGGTCTCGGGTTGGGTTTTGATTTCGGCGTTCGGGATCTGGGCGCGTATTCCTACGGAGGGACGGCGTTCGAAGTTCAGCTCGGACTATTGTGGAAGCTTCCTCATCACTGGATCTACGGGATGACCTTTTCCCCTCAGACCACGATCAATCCTTCGAATGGCCCAAATCAGACGGAACTCCCCGGGTTCAATCAGGCCATCATCGTGCCGGCAGTCTTCGCGGCGGGAGTGGGCTGGGTTCCGAATCGTTTTTTCAAAATCGGTCTGGATCTTCACTACATTGTGGCCACCGACAGCACGGCAATCCTCGCAAACCAGAACGTTACGATCGGCCAGGCGGCGACGGCGGAACCCCGGCTGGGTGCAAGTTACATCTTTGCGGACTACGATAGTGTTCAGGCGACTTTTTCCGCGGGGACGTATTTCGAACAGGCGCGGGTGGAAAACGCGAGCAGCCGTGTTCACGGAACCGCCGGCCTTCAAGTGAATCCGTGGTTCCTCAATACCGGTGTCGGTGTGGATTTCGCCAGCAACTATCGAAATGTCATGGTCACGGTCGGTGTCGATGTGGTTCGGGCGGGCAGGATGTTGAACATCATTCCACCGAATCCGGTTCCTCACTACGACAACTTTTTTCCAGCCCCCGGTGTGATCAGTGCGGACGGTCTGCCCGAGCCGATGACGAGTGCAGATGAAAGGAAGGGAATTCCTCCGCCAAGCGCGCAGGATATCGGACAGATCATTCGGGACATTCCTCGGAAAATCGCGAACCAATACTACCAATATTTCGGACACCCGAAAAAGGCGACTTTGGAAGCGCGGAAGCCGGCCACTCATGTGCCGCAAAAAAACGAGACACCTCCGAAGGCCGCTATCCCTCTGAAAGCAGAGTCGCCTTGAACGGCGCTTTGGATAGCTAGCGGATTGCCTGAGGGAAATCAAAGACCCGGTTCGGGTCAATCTTTGCTTTGATTGTACGAAGACGGGGAAGGTTTTCTCCGTAGTAAGCTTCCGCCCAATTCGCCAGATCTGCATCGATGTAGTTCGGATACGATTGCCCCGACATCACCGGACGAAGGCTCTGATGAACGGCGTTCAGGGAAGCGACTCTTCCTGCTGTTTCTGCAGCGGCACTCCAGCCGGCGTAATATTGAACTCCTGCGAAGATTCCAGCCCGGTGAGCGAATGCGGTCGCGTCTGGTGCCACGTCGGCAATCGCGCCGCCGTAGTGATCAAACATCAGGGTGACGCCTTGGTTGCCAGGAGCAACGAGTTTCTGAAGAACAAAAGCGACTTCTTCAGCAGTCCAGGGCTTGCTCATGTAATCCGATTTCGCCTTGAACATTTCCGGAGCACCCTTGTCTCCGCCTGAATAATAATGGATGGCATCAATGAAGTTCAGATCCCAGAATTTCGAATCTTTGGGTGAAATGGCGGTCATCAGAGGTTTTAGAATGGAAGTGAGTTCGGCAGCAGTGCCGGTGAACTGTCCGGTCAGGTGTGCAGATGAAATTCCTGAATGAGAGGCGGAGAGAGAGAAAATTGAAGTGATGGAGTTTGGAATTCCGCCGGCCCAGGTCTGCCAGGCGAGAAAGGCTTCCTGAGTCTGAGTCGCAGGCCAGCTCATGCGGAAGAGGGACACTTTTTTCAGGGGATGAATTTTGAATTCGTACTGGGTGATGATTCCGAAGTTTCCACCGCCGCCTCCGCGACAGGCCCAGAAGAGATCCGGGTTTTCATTTTCACTCACAGTTAAAATGGTTCCATCAGCCGTGATCAGGCGGAAGCTCAGGATATTGTCGATCACGAGACCGTATTCGCGGGAAAGCATACCGAATCCGCCGCCTTGAGCGAGACCGCCGATTCCGACGAATGGACACGATCCGCCGACGAAGGCAAAACCTTGCGCTGCGAGTGTTTCGTAAATCAGTCCAAGCCTCGCGCCGGCACCGATCACTGCGGTGTTCGTTTTTGAATCAATCGTGATTGAGTTCATGAGACTCAGGTCAATGACGAGTCCGTTGCACGAGGAATAAGCTTCGTAAGAGTGGCCACCTGATTTCACACGGAACGGAACCTTGTACTGAAGGGCCCATTGAAGCGAGCGAACGATGTCACTTTCGGTCGTGCAGAGTGCGATGACGGTTGGATGGATGTCGCTGTGACGTTCTGAAAACACCTGAGCTTTCGCCGCATATCGGGAATCTGTGGGAAGCAGGACCGGTCCCTTGATGCTCTTTAAAAGGATGAGCCTCGGATCGGCTGCGGTTTCTGCGAATGCTTTCTCGTTGCCGAGAACCCATTTGCCTTCAGAGAGGAGAAGGGCAAAAGCGCTGGTTTTCCATGCAAATTGGGCTGATTCCTTGAGAAAGTCGCGACGATTCATGGAAGCGGATTCTACAGTAGTTAAGCGTTTTGGTCAAGATTTAGCGAGTGGAAGAGGTGATTTTCAATGAAAACAGTTTAAAAAGAGAGCGATGGGTTGCCCGCCGGGGAATGCCGCCGTACAATAGAATCTGTAGTCTAACCTGTAGATTGGAGCAGATCGTGTTTGGTTTATCGTTTGAGCACATTTTAATTGTCGGAGTGATCTTGCTGCTGATGGGCCCAAAACGTCTGCCAGAGCTAGGGCAGTCCATGGGGAAAGCGATCAAGAACTTCAAAGACTCCTTTAATGGAATTCAGGAAGTCCAGGCCAAGAAGATCGAGAACGTGGCCGAAACGGAAGCGAAACGCACTGATGGTGATGTTCCTCCGCATTCCAATTCCTGATTTTCAGAACAATATATAAAGCAAAAGCCCCGGTTCATTCGAGCCGGGGCTTTTTTCATTTCAATATTCAAAAGGTATCCGATTACTTATGGATATACGGCGCGTCGTTTTGACGCAGCAGATATCCATAAGTAATCGGATACCTTACAGGTCAGCGCCAGTCCGCGAGCTTCTGACTCGCGAGAGTGAGTGCGGTGAGTTTGTAGATCAAGCGCATGCCGACGTTTGCATCCCATTCATCGGAAGCCTGATTCACTTTGATTGGTTTTCCGGTTGCGGTGAGTGGTGGTGCCACTTCAACCACATCAAAACCAATGATCTTGCGGCCGGACTTCGCGAGTTTTCTCAGAATGTAAACTGCTTCCGCGTAATCGAGTCCACCTGGAACCGGAGTACCGGTGTGTGGACAATAGCGTGGATCGAGTCCGTCGATATCGAAGCTCACCCAGACCTGGTTTGGAAGCGGGCGGATAATTTCATCTGCGATGTCTGCGATGGATTTTCCACCGAGCTTTTCGTCAGAGATCTTCTGATCGTAGAAGACGTGGAAACGGTCTTTCTGAGCGGTGGTGAAATCCACTTCTTCCTGACAGAAATCACGGATTCCGACTTGAACGAATTTTTTAATGTTTTTGATCTGAGTCGCTGCATTCCGCATGATCGATGCGTGGGAGTGATCGAATCCGAGATAAGCATCGCGGGTGTCGGAGTGGGCGTCGAAGTGCAGGATTCCGTAGTCGCCGTATTTTTCAGCAGCGGCTTGGAAAGCACCGAACGGAGTAGAGTGATCTCCGCCGATCAGGGCACCAATTTTTCCGTCATCCATGATCTTCTTGAATTGTTCGTAAACGATGCGGTTCACTTCCGCAGACGCCTTGTTCACTTCTTTCAGATTTTTCTGAAGGCGTGGCTTGCCTTTGACTTCACCGTAGGCGTCCTTGATGGTCCCTGCGAGTTTTTTCGCCTTGGTGTTAAGTGCTGAAATTTTCTTTGGAGCAGGAAGAGCGAAAAAGCCTGCGTGATCCGGGCTTTTTACGTCGAGGTCATAAAGGTCAAGCTGACTGCTTGCCTGAAGAATCGCTTCTGGTCCGAAGACGGTTCCACCGCCGTAAGAAGTGGTTGCTTCCCAGGGAATCGGGACATAAACCACTTTCGCTTTTTTATAAGTGGAAGGTAAACCGTAAATGCCGGCATCGGCATTCGCCGCTGCGTTTGGATTGTAATCTGTAGCCATGAGGGGATCTTAGCATGAGGGGTGGGGTTGGGAAAGCCCCTCAACGACTGAAGTTTGGTTCAGGCAGAAGGAGTTTCGGTTTCCACTTTATTCCAGCGGCGGAGCTTGCTCATGGTTTCCGGGGCATAAGATCCGAGCCAGCCGAAGAAAACGAATTTAATGACTTTGCCGAAAATAACCGCAAGCGCGATTTGAATGAATGGCATTTGAGCGAATGAGCAGATGGCGATCGGGGGTTGGTCGCTCGTTGGAAGGAGCACGAGTCCGAACAAAGCCCAGACTCCGTGCTGGTGAATCCAGTGTTCGGCCGTCATCCAGAAAGAGCTCGTCATCATGGAAGGCGCAAGCCAGTTCAAAAATGTAACTCCGTAATGACCGAGAACGAGTGAGAATAAAAGCGCACCCGGGATGGAGCCAATGAGGGGGATCAGCGCGAACCGTAACCAGCGTTTGGGATTCAGAACCGCTGAAGTAGCCACGATGCTGGTCATGGGAAATACGATGAAGATGTAATCGAGGAATCCGAGAAGGGCTAATGCCCAGGGGAACCAGGGTTTCTCTGTATTTTCCTGAAGACGGTTGAGAAGTGCATCGACCTTTTTCATGTTTCTTCAATTCTAACACACGAGGCAAAAGCCCGAAAGTTGTCTTTTCGTCGGGATAAAAACGTGGGACGATCAAAAAATGCTACATTATCGGGCCCTTTTGCTTCTGGCGCTTTCTCTTTTGTCTTTGAGCGGATCTGCACAGGCGGACGATCACTGGCTTCCAGATTTACGCTTGGGCTTGCTGGGTAGAACGCACCCGGGAGGAGTTCAGTTCGTGGGTCAGGCCGGAGTTTCGACACCACTCTGGGGTGAGACTGATACCTGGAAGTACGGGTATGCCCGTCTCGCAACCAATTTTGCAACCAGTGCAGTGATCAACCGGGTCGGAATTGAAGTGCAGGTTTTTCCTATTTCCATCCTGGGATTCTCGGCGGGTTATGACACCGAAGCACGCGCTTATCTCCCGAACTACATCGACTGCAACACTCTGGAATGCATCGGGCGGGTGGATCGCAAGTTTTTAAAGGCTGTCATGGTCGGCGCTTATAAAAAAGTCGTCTTCTCCATGCTCGGTCGCTACGAAGAGGTTCGTTCTTATTTCGGTGATCAGCCTCTTTTTTACGATGAGGTCACGTTGCTTGCCGGCAAAAGCGGAGGCGAACACTTCCTGACCTTGAACCCGGCACTTCTTTATACGCTGACGAGCGAGTACAAGGTCGGCTTCACGACTCTTTATGCCCGGGCGATTGATACCGGTGGAAGTTCAAACCTCTATGGACCGATTGTGAGCTTTGCCAAAGGAAGAAACTGGAGCGGGGTCGTCGGTGGCGGACTCAATTCGTCGTCGTACGTTCATTCCGCAATCACCGGTTTCATGTCCATCCAGTACTTGATCGCTCCATCCCTGAACGTCGCCGAAATGGGACTCCGGGATAAAAAGTTCACTCCAGTCTTTTCTGAAGACCAAAAGCAAACATCAGGAAATTGAATTTGGACGGGACTCCGTTGAAGCTGATGGAGTCCTGAAGGCCCATGCGATAGCGGATGTCGAGTACAATGCTCAGGTTTTCACCCACGTCCTGGGCTCCCTGAAGACTCGCTTCTGCGCCCAGGTTATTGGAGAATGCGCTGGTTGAAAAGTTCCCCTGGGTGGTGGAAAGGGTGTTTGATCCAACGAAAGCGTAGTCCGGACCGATCCCGAATGAGAAAAACGGCGGAAGGAACTCAAAACGGTAAAGAACCGGGAGCAGCCAGTAGGATCCGCTCGATTTTTCATCCCCGATGAAGGGGGTGGCCACCGTGATGGAGAGCGGCGTGTAAATGAATCCGGCTTCCAGTTTCCCCGGTCCCGCGTCAATTCTCGCTGAAAAACCGTAGACCACGCCACCCTTGGTGTTGGTGGCATTGGACGGCTTGTTACTCATCAAATTCAGGTCATAACCCACGAGTCCCGTGAGTTCCACCGCGTGGGCGGACGCTGAAAGGAGGAGGAGCGACAAAAGAAGTGTGAATGATTTCATACAATCCATTAAACCGTTCATGGGAAGCCCCGTCAAGAAGAAGCCATTTTTTCGAAAATGAGCCTTTACAGAAGGCTTCCGAAATATAGAATGGTGGCATCACAGGTTTTTCAGTTTTAACTGGGGGAGAGAGAACTGATGATGTCCTTTAAATCCGGAATGCGGGGAGTCCTGCTTTCCCTGTCCATGACATTATTTGCAGGTGGGGCAGCCCATGCGCAAAATCAGACTCGGTATCAAGCTCAGTATCAAAATGCGCTTCAACTGATTCAAAATAACTTTCAACCGGGTGGCGGAATTGTTGCTGCTCCATCGCATACCGATCCGGATTACTTCTTTGACTGGGTTCGCGATTCATCGCTCACGATGAAGACGATCATTCAGATTGCTTACGATCCCAAGACGGATGCCGCTCTTGCGAAGACACTTCAAGCCCGCGTTGATCTCTGGATTTACTGGGAGCTCGGACTCCAGACGACTCCGAAAGCGGCTCCTCTTTTTGATCTGGGAGAGCCTCGCTTCTACATGAGCGGCAAAGTGAATGACCAGCCATGGGCGCGCCCTCAGAATGATGGTCCGGCGATTCGTGCGGTGACCGGAATTCTGCTCGCCAACCTCTGGATTCAACAAGGCCGCTTGGACGACGTGAAAGCGCGTCTCTATTCACCTGAACTTCCGGCAAACACCCTGATCAAGCGTGACCTCGAATACGTTGCTCATCACTGGGGCGATCAAAGCTTTGATCTCTGGGAAGAAGAAAAGGGAATGCACTTCTACACCCTGACCGCTCAGAAAGTGGCGATGATCAAGGGTGCTGCACTGGCAAACACTATGAATGACGGAGCTGCGGCTTCGTTCTATCAGCAGCAGGCTGATGCAATTGATGCTTACCTGAAACAATTTTACGATCCTTCTCAGGGTTTGATCCGTTATGCGATCAACAAGGACCCGAACAACAGCAAGTCTTTCAAAACCAGCGATCTCGATGTTGCGGTTCTTCTTTCTGCGGTCGAGACCTTTGACGGACAGTTTTATGTTCCAGTTGATCAGGTAGTTGCGACTGTGAACAAACTCGTTTCCCAGTTTCAGTCCATTTATGCAGTGAACAAGCTGAAGAAGGGGACTCGTGCCAGCGGTCCACTCGGCGTTTCAGTCGGACGTTATCCTCAGGACATCTACAGTGGGAGTGGCGGAGGATTTCAAGGTGGGAATCCATGGTTCCTGGCAACGCTTGCTCTAGGCGAGTTCGCCTGTGATTTGAATTCTGTGAATTACAAAGGAACCGCTCTGGCGGGTGCTTCCGATCTGACTCAGCTTGCGGCATCTCAGTTCAACCGCGTGCTTTACCATCTCGATGCGCAAGGTTCCATGGCAGAACAGTTCAATCGCGATACCGGTTTTGAGCAAAGCGCTCCAAACCTGACCTGGAGTTACTCTTCCTACTTGAGCGCTTATCGCGCTTGTTTCAACTAAGGTGACTAAGGTATCCGATTACTTGTGGAGGTGAGGTGCGTCGAAAGTGATGGCACACTTCTGGCTCTAACGTATCGCCATGCCAAGAAAAACGCTGATCCGTTCCACTGAATTTCCGTATCATGTAACTGCTAGAGCAAATAACCGCGAACCGTTTCCGGCGTCGCTGGAACTCGTTTGGAGTGTCTTTGGCGAGCATTTTGTTGAAATGGAGTCCATGTTTCAGACAAAAGTTCATGGTTTTGTTCTCATGCCGAACCATTTTCATCTTCTTATTGCTACACCAGCCGAGGATCTGGGAGAGGTGATGCAATATCTGATGAGGTCCGTGACCAAGACTCTGAATGCGAAAACGAAACGATCAGGGCGAATATTTGGAGCGAAATATCATTGGTCGCTAATTACAACTACGGCTTATTTTGATTGTGCGCTTAAATATATCTATCGGAATCCAGTTAGAGCCGGATTACTGGAAAGAGTAGAGGGCTGGCCATATAGCACTTTGCAGAAAGTGATGTACGAGCGCTCGCGGTTGCCGTTTATGTTGTCGCCGCCGCTTGGGCAACTTGGCCTTGTTCCCGGAAGTCGGTTGCAAGAGTATGTGGACTGGTTAAATACCCCGTTCCAAACTGAGCATCAGGATGCGATTCAAATGGCGTTGAGACGGACGACGTTTTTACCCTCGAAGGATGGGCGGGTTAAGAGGGGAAGAGTTGCTCTGGATGGATTCAGAGTTTAATGCGGTGTATATCCATAAGTAATCGGATACCTTGTTAGTTCTTCCCGTTCCAGAGAGTCGCAGGTGTTTTTCTTCCGTCGCGAATCAGGATGCCTCGTTTTTTTAATTCATTTAAAAACTCGCCAGATGGCGGGGTTTTTTTGAATTCGAAAATTTCCACGTCGTCAAGAGTGACGGGACCAAAGTATTGGAGCTCAATGTAGCCGTTGGCTCGCAAGCGAGTAAAATTCTCGAGTGGAGTGCCTTTGAACTTTTGAGCAGCAAGCCTTTCAGTGATCTTTGCGACTTCAGCTGAATATTTTTCCGAGTCTTCCATGTACTTCAAGTATTCCGGAGTCTTCGTGTATTTGTCAGTTTCAACGGTATAGGCATGGTAGGCATCCGATTTGATGTAAAGATCGAAATCGGAAAGATATTTCAGATAGGCTTCAGACGTATCAAAGGCTTCAAGATCTTTTTCATACTTCAGGTACTCAGCCGACTTTGTATAGACATCTGCGAGTCTCTTCCACTCAGCTTCCGGATCCTTCGCCTTGGCAGGATATTCGGGATAGGGCGGCGCGATGGGCCCGATCGGTGGAAGCGGTGCTTCGGGTGGAGGCACGGGGTAGGTCGGTTGCACTGGCTGAGTGAGTTTCAGGAATTCCGGGTCAGCTGAAAAGTCGGGCGATTCATAGTCTGCGCTAAATCCTGTCCCTTCTTTGTATTTGGGGAGAAGATCCACGACCATGAGGTCCCGGTCGGCCCATGGGATGAAGTATCCTTTCCATGCCTTGGGAAGAGCCGTTTCATTATGCACGTCCTCGAGGAAATCGGCCGTACCGAAGGAGTCGCCTGAAGTCCAGGTGAGGCGATCCCTGACCCGGCTTTTTTTGAAGATATAAGTATCGTCGCCGTAGCTTGAGGCGGATTCACTTTGTTTGAGTGTCGAACTCCCAACCGGTTTTAAATAGCCATATTGGGGTTTCAATTCATTATCAAATTTTGAATAGGTTGAGTAATTGTTTCCGGTGAGGGCCGCTTCGATGTGATCCCGGAAATCCGGATCCATGGTTCCGCCCGAGGTGCCACTGGTGCGTTGGTTTTGAAATCCGACCCGGTGAACCCACCACCGGGCGTTCTCAGGGCGATTCATCGCGAATTCCACTTTTTCTTCATCGATCAATTTGTAGAGATTTTTTGTTTCCTTGAATTGATTGATCGCATTCTTGTACTGAACGAGACTTTTAAATCCGGTGTTCGAAAATTGTGCGTTGAAACGAAGCTCCTGATTTTTGAGAAGTGAGTACGCCTGAGTTAAAAGTTGATCGTGTCTCTGGTCGTAAGGGAGTCGTTTGATGGGAAGGCGGAGTTCTGAGGGAAGCTCCTTGTTGAAAGAGTAGAGCAGCTTTTCATAGAGTCGGCTCAACTCGTATTGCGTAGGAAGATAAGTGGATGGAGGAGGGCTCGCTTTGGCCTGGGTCAGGATCGCTTTGATTTTTGCATCGTCTTTCACCTCGGTAGCAACTTCTTTCGCCATGAAGGTGACTTGTTCGAGTTCACCGCGTTCGGTGAGATCCTTTTTCAGGGCTTTCAGCTTTTCCAGATTTTTTTCGATTTCATCGAAGTCTTTCCAGGTTGGAATTCTTTCAAACGAGATCAATTCCGGATCGAGCGATCGAACGAAATCAAAAACCTCATCGATCCGGGCATCGAGCTGAATCGGTTTGCCTCTCATCTTAAGATCGCAAAACGCAGGAACGGGGGCCGCTTGGACGACCGATGAGAAGGACAGCGTGATGAGGAATAGAAGTGCACGCATACCCCTTCTTCTCGTCAAAAACGTCTTCTGGCTCAAGGTTAAAGGACGTGCCAGTTTTATGGCGAAATGTAAGCCAATGCTTACAGTATTTGATGCGGCGTATATCCATAGGTAATCGGATACCTTAGCCGCTTGGTTCAGGGGAGCTCAGCGATATCCGGAAGTGTCCACGATTGGTCAGAGAGCGCTTTCTCCGGGCCGTAGAACCGCATGAATACTTCAAACTCCGAGTCTTCCCGGGTAGGGATCCAGTTTGATTCAAACCCCTCCGGAGCATTGGGCCCGATGAAAATATCAACAGATCCGTCTTTGTTGGTTTGAAGGTCGGGCGTGAGTGAAGAACGGCTCGACCAGGGAAGATCACGGATGAACGCATGGGTTCCGCGATCATAGACTACGGCCGACCAGTACTGGCGAACGGGAACATTCGCAGGCACGGTGAGTTTGTATCGTTTTCGTCCGTGAAGAAAGTTTCCGTCTTGGTCCCGCATGCTCCAGAGATAGAATTGGCCCACTCCGATATGTTTCACACTCGAGAAGGCGTAGGAGTAGAGAAGTCCCCGGGCATCGATGGGGTAGTGGTCTTTCCGTTCAAAAGAAAATCCGGCTTCCATGATTTCAGGCGGGACGACGAGGCACCACTTTTTGTCCGGATAAAATGGAGGAAAGGAGGTTTCAAAACGGGCGTTAAACCAGGAGTGAGCTTCGCACGCGGCCGCTCGAAGAATTTCTTTTGTTTGCTCATCCGGTTCAAAAGGTTTTCCTTTTTCAATCCCGATTGCTTTCAAAGTATCAATCATCGCTTTGTCCCGTTCAAGCCAGGGTTCTTCCTGAATCACGCGGTTCAAGGATTCGAAGAAACGAAGATCATAGGGAATGATGGCATTGAACTCGGCGTTGATCGTGTCGACAAAAATAGTCTCGGACGGATTTCGAGCTTCCGAGAGCGGATAGAGTTTGATCTGCATTGCGTAGTTCACTGCTTTTGCAATGTCAGCATCGCTTCCGCCTTTCGGAATGGAGCGAAGAAGAGCTGAGGTCTGCCAGGTGTTTGATGCAATCGGGATATAGCCGTCTGGAATCCAGGCATCGTATCCCAGAGGAAGAATGAGGTATTTGCCGCCCATTCCTTTGTCCATTCCCGCAGGGCCTACGTCTTCAAGTGCGGATTGCCAACAGTCGTAGAGACTACCGGTGATGGAGCCGCCTTCAGCGGGTGGAATTTCAAGCACCATCGGACCGCACTCGCGGGTGTTGATGAAAGGCATGAAGTAAATCACATCCGGATTCGGAGTCAGGGTCTGGTTCTTCCAGTCGGAGCGACCTGACCAGTAGACGATCTCGTTGAAGTCTCCTTTTGCATCCCACAGCGTCGCCTGAACCATTCGATCAAAGCTCACGGCTGGAATGCCCCAGTTGATTGCCTCTACTGCGCGCCGCTCGAGATTCCGGCGGCGCAACTCTTCAGAGGCAAAGTCTTCCGTGTAAGGCTCGGGGACGAGGGAGAGAGGTCGTTTTTCCGAAAGAGTCTGTTCATTCCGTGCAGCTGAGTTTTTAGCCATGCCATGAAAAGTGCAGGAAGCACGCCCGTTTTTGCAAGGTCTTCAGCGTTGCTTTCCTTTCGGCCCGAGATGGAAGGAACATGGAAGAGGTAATCAACAAAATTAGTTTAATTCTCCGGACAGCGATGCAATGGATTGTGTTCGAGCCTGAGGTCTGCTTTGTTGAGCGACTGTGGAGTCAAGCGGGTCAAGCCAGACACTCTTCCTTTCGTTCGCTTCTCCCTGATAAAATGGTTCTGTGGGCAGGGGAAATCACATACTTATCGTTTTCCGATATTGCGCAGTCGCAGCGTTTTCGCTCGCGCTTTCTGGTTGCCTGGTGAGTCTGCGCATCGTCGCTCCGCCTACTTCAAGCAGTTCCATTGTTCAAACCACACCAACCACCACCCTCGACCTCCGCAGACTTTCAGTCGGGAACGATCATAGCTGTTTCATTGATTCAGATGGATCGCTTCGATGCTGGGGTGACAACACCTACGCTCAGATTCATGCACCCGAAACCTGGCTTCCAGCGCTTGTTTCCGGAGTTACTGCCGCAACCACGATCCCAACCGTCACACTTGCTCCTTTTACCGGGACCGGACCGCTTGGCTCTTACAGTCAGATTACAAGCCATATTGGCGGCGCCTCGACCTGCGTCGTCCGATCGACTGGAGAACTGCAATGCAGAGGGGATAATGGGACCGCGCAACTGGGTACGGGGACGACGGGAGATACCATCCGGGATTATCAAACCGTCATTTCATCCGGAGTAACTCAGGCTGCGTTAGGGCAGCACTCTTGTGCCGTTGTTTCCGGGGCAGTGAAGTGCTGGGGTAATGATTCCAGCGGTGAACTCGGTGACGGAGTCACAGGAGTGGGGAACGTGCTCGTTCCGTACACGGCGATTGCCTCGGGAGCCACTCAAGTGGGAGTTGGAGTTCTGTCGACTTGTGCGCTGGTTTCGGGTGCTGTCCAATGCTGGGGCGGTAATAGTGCCGGACAGATTGGAAATGGAACTACAGGCGCCTGGGTTCTTTCGCCTTATACAACCATTGCTTCCGGGGCGACTCAGATCTCACTCGGTAATTTTACCGCGTGCGCGATTGTTTCAGGGGCGCTTCAGTGCTGGGGTGGGAATACCTATGCACAAATTGGAAATGGAAATACCACAGACGCTCAAACACCTTACACTGTTTTTGCTTCTGGTGTCACTCAGGTATCTGTTGGAAACGAGCACACCTGTGCGGTGGTTTCGAGCGCTCTTTACTGCTGGGGGGACAACACCGCAGGACAAATCGGAAATGGAACCTTTGGAACCGCGGTGACTTCACCTTATCAGGTGTTTGCGAGCGGGGTCACTCAGGTAAGTGCAGGGGGCACTCATACTTGCGCGATTGTCTCGGGAGCGATTAAGTGTTTCGGTGGAAATGACAAAGCTCAGATCGGAAATGGAACGACCGGTACCCGTGTTCTCACTCCGTTCACCACAGTCGCGTCGGGAGCCACGCAAATCAGCACCGGTTACTGGACTTCTTGCGCGGTGGTTTCGGGAGATCTTCAGTGTTGGGGCGACAATACCTACAATCAAATCGGCTCAGGCGCCACCGGGATTTATTATTATCCGGTGGTTCTGACTTCCTCTTATTCCCTTGGACAGAGCTACGATTACATCGGTTCCGAGCAGTTCGGGCAGATCTCATCCCAGAGTAACACCTCGTGTGTAATCGAAACTTCCGGTGCGCTCAAGTGCTGGGGGGATAATGAATACGGGCAGGTTGGAAATGGAACCTTGGGGAACAATGTCCTTTCTCCTTACACCGTCTTTAATTCGGGAGTCACTCAGGTCGCTTCCAGCGGAACCCATGTTTGCGCGATTGTTTCAGGAGCACTGAAATGCTGGGGAAATGATTCATTCGGGCAAGTCGGGACGGGTAATAGCGGTGGATATATCGGTACTCCCTACACCGTCTTTACGTCCGGGGTCACCCAGGTCACTGTGGGAGCCGGACATACCTGCGCGGTGGTAACCGGTTCACTTCAATGCTGGGGATACAATGGCGGCGGAGAGCTTGGAATCGGAGGCGGAGGTTCAGTCAGCAGTTCTGCTTTTCCGATCACCGTCATTGCTTCCGGAGTCACTCAGGTTTCAGCGGGTGATCTTCATACCTGCGCAATCGTTGCGGGAGCGCTTGAATGCTGGGGATCCAACGGCAACGGACAACTCGGAAACGGGGGCACAACCAATGGTTACAGACCGGCTGTTGTGATTGGTTCGGGAGTGACCCGGGTGACTGCAGGGTACAATACGACCTGCGCTCTGGTTTCGGGCGCAATGAAGTGCTGGGGAAACAACGGAAGCGGACAAGTTGGAAACGGAAGCACCTCGAATGCGGTGACTTCGCCTTATACGGTGATTGCTTCGGGAGTGACTCAAATGGCCGTGGGTTCCAGCCGGACCTGCGCGGTTGTTTCAGGCGCACTTCAATGCTGGGGAAATAATACGGATGGGGGAATTGGAACCGGATCTGCCGGATTGCCAGTGACTTCTCCGATCACCATCATTTCAAGTGGTGTGACGGCCGTGGCCGCAGGTACCTCTCACCTTTGCGCGATCGTCTCCGGAAATGTGGAGTGCTGGGGCGGCAATAACAACGGACAAATCGGAAATGGCTCCATTGGTTCAGACGTTAAAACTCCTTATCTTGTGTTCAGTTCCGGCGTCAGTCAGGTCGCTACGGGTGACGGTTATACCTGCGCCGTTGTTTCTGGCGCACTTCAGTGCTGGGGAACCAATGCCCAGGGACAGATCGGAAACGGATTAACGGGGGCGCCTGTTTCTACGCCTTACACAGTGTTTGCTTCCGGTGTCACCCAGATTGCAATCGGTACTGCGCACACTTGCGCCATCGTTTCGGGATCACTGAAGTGCTGGGGATTCAACGGGGATGGTGAATTGGGAGACGGGACGGCGGTGAATAAAAGCACTCCCGAGGCAGTGTATGGATCCAATGTTTCCCAGGTGTTTACATCCATCTACACCACTTGTGCACTCAAAACAGATGGAACACTCTGGTGCTCTGGTCAGACCACCTATGGAATTTTCAATGACGGCGACTACTGGGATTCAATCCTTACTCCGAAACAAATCACTCTTCCTTCGACCGGACAGCTGATCAGCTTCTCGCTGAGTGATGGTCACGCCTGCGGTATATTCGACGAAGGCACGACTCGAAAACTGTATTGCTGGGGAGACAACAGCAGCGGGGAAATCCTCAATGACGGACTCTGGGGATCATTATCTGCGACTCTTGTTTCCTCTGGATCAACGCTTACCCAGGTAATTGCGCAAAGCAATTTGTTCAGCTTGTCTCACACTTGCTATACCGACCAAAACGGAACAGCCTGTCTGGGCTCAAACAATTTAGGTGAACTCGATCCTTCCACGGCAGGAACAGACATCCATACAGCGGCTTCTCTCCCGGTCTCGCCGATCACCCACCTTTCGAGCCGGGGCGCCACAAGCTGCGTCTGGAGCGGCAATCAGGTGAAATGCTGGGGCTCGAATTATCACAGCCTCCTCGGCGCAAGTCCGGATGCGACTGTGATTGCTCCGGAGACTGTCTTTCAATCCAGCCGGCCTTAGGAGATTCTTGAAAATCAAGCTGCTTGCAAAGAGATGAATGATGGTCTCGGCGTGTGAATATTGTGATACTGAAATGAAAAAGCCCCTTCGATTAGATTGATCGAAGGGGCTTTGATTCTTTATTTCAAAACGCTGTTAGTGGCTACGGAACCAGCGCTTAGTTACAATTTCCTTCCAAACTAAGAAATAGATCGTAAATACCGGGTTTTGAATTCAAATTCATCTCGTAATAGGATTTTTGACCAGTACTTGACTCCAGATAGAATCCGAAGCGCGCTTCCGGATCTTGGGCGAGAGCGTAGACATTAATCTCAAAAAAGTCTCCTCTCTTTCCGGAAAAATGCAAAGGCTTGGACTTTGCAAATTCCTGATTCGCAAGAATGCTTTCCACTGCATTGCTATCCTTGGAAAACCGCTTTTCAACGTCAACCAAGCTCTCGACATTTTTACTTCGTGTAGTAATGGTGAAATCATAGGTTCCATTTTCCATGGTTCCGCATAGAGCGTTCATTTCAACAACGACATCTTTCTTGCTGATGAGTTGATTCGAATCGAAATGGATTTCGTCTTTCTGATTGGATGGCCCACCGTCTGCGTGTGCGACCGCTGTGATGGCAAATGCCCCGATAAGACTTAAAGCTCCAAATACGAATGGGTTTTTATGACTGAATACGTTCATGATTCTACTCCTGATATGATCGAGCGTGAGCTCGTTCAAGATTCCTTTGTTTTAGTGTTCGCCATGATTCTGGAATCAAAAAACATCTGGCGAAATTTTGCCAATTTTACACAAACAAGATGTGATATTCAATGTGATTCGATCAGAGGATGAAAAAACAAGGATCACAAATTAGCACTTAAAGGAGCGTTTTTTGATCCTTCAATTTCAATTTGATCAGGAATGGATTTCGGCTGTAAAGAAATGCACTTTAGGCATGGTCCGGTGGCTTGATTCCGAGTTGTCTTGTTCTTTTCTATTTCAATATTAATGCATTTTCGGAGAATCGGCCACGCGCCATTCGCGTTCCGCTCAAGGCTGCGTAGCCTCACCTCCGGTTACTGTCGGGACCGTCTTCCTTCCCAATTTCGTAACATCTCAAAACGGGTTTACCCCCATCACTCTTGCGAAGAAAAAACAAAAGTGCCCTTCCCGGGCTATCGTCGCGCGCCAGGATGGCGCATTGGCGACAGCGGCATGGATGCCGCCAGCCCGGGAAGGGCACTTTTGTTTTTTCATGGGTTAAGAGTGATGGCGGTCCCGACAGGAATCGAACCTGTAACAGCCCTTTAGGAAAGGGCCGTTATATCCATTTAACTACGGGACCTCCAAAACGACGGGTTGCATCGAAAAAATGCACCCAGAACCTACGCTAACATAACCTGGAAGTCCTTGAAAATCTTTGTGAAGCCTTCCCAATTGGATTAAGGTGCTTTAGCCTTGAGGGTATGCATAAAACTACATCAAAGTTCATGGCAATCATCAGCCTGGCGGTGATGTCCGGGGCGTTTCAAGCAAACGCACAGGACTCGACCCCGAAGGCCTCCGCCCCGAAAGCGGCGAAGGTAAAACAGAAGAAAAAAGGAAAAAAGAACATGGCAGGACCAGTAGCAACATTCAAAACCACCTTGGGAACCATCACCGTACAACTCTTCAAGGACAAAGCTCCGAAGACAGTTGAAAACTTCGTGGGCCTCGCAACTGGCTCCAAGGAATGGACTGACCCGAAATCCGGTGAAAAGAAAACAGGCGTTTCCCTCTATAACGGAACCGTCTTCCACCGCGTGATCCCTAACTTCATGATTCAAGGTGGCGATCCACTTGGAAAAGGAATCGGCGGTCCGGGCTATAAATTCGCAGATGAAACCAAACCAACCGACAACTTCGACAAGCCAGGTATTCTCGCGATGGCGAACTCCGGCCCGAACACCAACGGATCCCAGTTCTTCATCACTGTAAAAGCGACTCCATGGCTCAATGGTAATCACACCATTTTCGGTGAAGTGACTTCTGGCATGGATGTCGTCGATGCAATCGCCAACGCTGAACGCGATGGAATGGATCGTCCAAGAAAAGAAATCAAACTCGAAAGCATCACCATCGAGTAGGATTCACTCACAATTTTAAATGAGAAAGGATGGGCTTGGTCCCATCCTTTTTTATTGTCTGAATTCGGGTTGCGTGACTCGAAGGCCCACACTGTCTCTATTGAAGCTTCTTCTTCGTGCTCGTCGGGACAACGCCATCCTGCTTTTGAGAAAGGGCAGTGTAATACCCCTGAAGTAAAAGGCGATCGATCAGGGAGCGTGCCACACGGAAGCCTGCGCGTTCCGTTTCAAGACGAACCCCGGCATCAAGGCAGTTGAAAAATGCATTCTGAACGTCCGTGGTGTCAAAGTCCGAGTCGGCTGCGATCTGCTCAAGGTTCCGGACAAGAATCCGGTTTTGAAGCGTCTGGTACTCGAGAAGTTTGGGAAGCGCGTTGATGGATTCGTTATAACTCGTTACTGCCTGAAACACCTGTTGAGCGATGTTGGCTTGAATCTGTTCGCGCTCGATCAGAAGTTCTTTGATCCCGGAGGTCTGAACCTTCACGACGGAACTGAGCGCAAAACCGATGTTCGCGTTTGAATCACCATCAGGATCGATCCAGTTGAAATAAGTTGCTGTTTTGGCCTTGCGGGCTGCAAGCACGAGGTCATCGATCTGGCGGAGTTCGAATGACCGGTCGAGTGCGATTTGGGTGAGTGCATCGCTGTCGAGTGACTTCGCCTGTTCAAATGGAAGTGCTTCGGATCCCATGTCGACGGAAAGAACCGCTTCCGGATTATGAAATCCCATGGCCTGAGAGATGGCGGACTTGTCGGTCGCGATGATCGCGTCCAAGCCCGAGAGATCAAGCTGCATGGACTGAATCACCATTGTGATGTTGTCGGTTGATCCGTCGGCCATCTTGTTTTTGGATTCGAGATCCTGTGTCTTCTTCTCAGCGTCGAGAGTCTGTTTCAGGAGGTCCTCATAAACAGCTTTCAGGTTCAGATCGCGCTGAAGACTGTAAGTCAGTCCCTCGACCTGGTTCGCCATGTCCGCTTGCATGAGGATCATTGCATCCGATTCAGCTTTGGCCGCAAGACCGGCCTCACGCGCTTCAAACCAGCGGGTGGGGAGCAGGAATGGGGCGAGATCGCCGATGGATCCCAAAAGGCTCATGAAGGACGGGGGAAGATTGGAAAGAACGGTTGAAAGACTCAGGTGAGGAAGCAGGTTCAAGTAGGCTGCCTTTGCAGTCTTCCGGGCTTGCATCACGTGTTCGAACTCGATTCGGGAATCAAAGCTCGCCTTTAAAGAACGGTTGATCGCATCCTGCAGAGTGAAATCAGCAGGCGTCTCCATCGCGAAGTCTTTCGCCGCTGCAAAACGGTCGCCTGAAAGGGTGTAAATCGCCTCGTGGCTGTCGCTATCGATTTCAAGGAGGAACCGGTCGGAACTCGCGCAGAAGCGGACGTTCTTGTCCTTGCTCACGAAACAGTCGCCGTCTTTTTCAAGTGCTTCCGATTTGGACAAAACGTCAGGGATATTGATCGTGACCTTCTTGCCGCCGAGTAGGATGTGGGAGAGCGAGAGCGTGGTCAACACGCCGGTTTTACTGTCTCTGACAGCAAGGGTGCCCCGTGCGCCTTCGTGATCGTAACTGATGTCGGTACTGACTGGAGTCTGAAGGATCTCTTCGTGATTACGGGTGAGGAGGGTGCCCTCGAAATGACCTTCGGGCATCCCGTTCCGGTTGCAGGCGGTGAGAACGAGCAAAGTGGAAATTGCGCCGTAAAGGGCGAAAGTTCCACTTTTGTTCTTTGTGTTTCCTGCTTGAGAATCCATGTTTTTTCCTGTCCGAATGATTTCGGGCATTTATAAACCGGATTACACAAAATCACAATAAAAATTCACGATTTTGAAGTTTCCTGATAATATCCTAATATTATTTAAAAAATACCAGGCAGGCACCCCGGAGATCAGTGTTTCGGCACATCCCGATGCTCACCCAGAAGCGATTTTTTGAATCTCGGCGGCATGAGGTTTGAAATCAATTCGAAGCTGGTTTTCATGATCCCTTGCTGTTCGATCTTCGGTTTCAATTCCGTGAAGGCGACCCCGATCCGGGTGGCTTCTTCCTCGCTCAGCATGGAGCGGGCGATATTAAAGATGACATTCTCCTCTTCCTGAATGTGATGCTCGAGGCCCTCTTTTAGTTTCCGGGCCGTGTCTTTCCAGTTCGCTTTCAGCTTGTCCTCAACCTGAATAGACCGGAGGAGGGTTTCTGCTTCCGCGTGCTCTTTGTAACTGTGTAAAAGTTTGGCATTATCGGCGTTCAGCACCCGGAGGGAGTTGTAAAACACCTTCTCCTCGGCCCGGGAGTGGGGCACGAGCAAGTCCCGGATCTGATCCACCAGTTCGATGTGGCGGGAATCGCCATCGTCCATCAGCATCAGTTCATTCAACATGGCTTTCAGCTTGTCGTGGTCTTGTTTTAGTAATTCATAAATCTGCATAAAGTTTCCTTTCTAAATTCGTTTTGGTCCCCGCCCGGTGATGAAAACAATGAATGGACTCACCAGGGCCGCGGCTCCGACAAGGGAGGCGCTCACCGATCCGAAGGCCGTATGACCGACTTCCCTCATGTTCATGTAGATGAGTGTGGCAATAAAGGCGCCCACGATCGCGATTCCAATGTCTGCTTTTTTCCCCGGTCCCCGTCCAGAGGCGATGGAATCGGCCATAGCGCCGACTAAAAGTCCTGTCAGTATGACAATCAACACGTTCATGAGAAATCCTCCTGGTTTTTTCCTCTCGGCTTTATAAGGTGCAATATGGAGGCCAGATCTCATTATTTCTTTCCGGAAAACGCGGGTTTTGATATGAAAATGGAATGAAAGTTCTAGTCACCGGCGGTGCAGGTTATATCGGAAGTCACGCAGTTCGCGCTTTGATCGAGCAGGGGCATGCGGTGACCGTCCTCGACGATCTGTCGCAAGGTTACCGAAAGGCGGTTGACCCACGGGCAACCTTCGTTGAAGGCTCCACGGGCGACCGCGGGCTTCTCCTGAAACTTCTTCGCGATCACGCAGTCGAAGCTGTACTGCACTTCGCTGCCTTCATCGAGGTGGGAGAGAGTGTCCAGGATCCCGGTAAGTACTACGAGAACAATTTTTCAAACGCGCTGTCGCTTCTGAGAGTGATGGTGGAGGCCAAGGTGAAGAAGATCGTGTTTTCTTCCACGGCCGCGATTTACGGCGAACCTGAGAAATGTCCGATTGAAGAAACTCAGGCGCGCGCTCCGATCAACCCCTACGGCAAAAGCAAGATGATGGTTGAGATGGCAATTGAAGACTTTTCAAAAGCTCATGGGCTTGGCTACGCGATCCTCCGTTACTTCAATGTTGCCGGTGCATCGCCGGATGGAACCATTGGTGAAGATCATTTTCCGGAGAGCCACCTCATCCCTCGCATTCTGGCCGGTGCACTCGATCCAAATCAGCCCGTAAAAATTTTTGGAACGGATTATCCGACTCAAGACGGAACTTGTGTCCGGGATTATGTGCATGTGATGGATCTGGTGAATGCGCACATTCTTGCGATTGAAAAAATCGAAGCGGGCAAAGGGCAGACCTATAATCTCGGAAGTGAAAACGGATTCTCCGTGAAAGAAGTGATCGCGGCTTGCGAGGCGGTCACCGGGAAGAAATTGAAGGTCGTGGAAGAGGCGCGTCGCGCCGGAGATTCCGCGGTGCTGGTGGCGAGCAGTCGTAAAATCAAGGCTGACCTCAACTGGACGCGGAAATACCCGGATTTAAAGACAATCGTGGAGCATGCGTGGAATTGGCATAAAACTCATCCTCAAGGGTACCGGGGCTGAATAGAAGTTAAATTCATGTTCGACTTTTTTTGTTCGGTATTATAGCTTTGCGATGTAAAAGAGGGTTCCCATGTCGTGCTTCCAGAATAAGCTTTTCCGTTTCGTTTCCCTGGCCTTGGTCGGATTTTCGATCACTGCTTCAGCGTCTCCGGTGACCACCACCCATCAGGAAGAAATGAAGTCAAACGATGGCCTCGGTCTTCGCGCGAACAAAAATGCGCCGGTAATGGGAACCATCAGAGGCTTCTGTGTGATCGCCCCGGCTCAAGGCTTGAACTCGGACAGCCCTTGCACGAACCTCATGTTGATTTTGAAAGACACGGATGGAAGTGATGTAACCCGCGACCGGACGTCTCCTCAGGGAGAGTTTAGTTTCCCGGTTGAACAGGGCAAGCTTTACCGGGTCGCTTCCGGTTCCCGTTTTTACGAAAGCAAAAACCCGCTCGCGACCGCGAAAGCGGGGGATGGAATTCAGGTTATCCTGATTCAGAAATAGGGGTTCTTAAACCACCGGCATGATGTATTTCTCGGATGCGGCCGTAAATAGATTCCGCAAATCAGGACCGATTCTTTACTCCTTTCTGATTCATGCCAGCATCGTGGTCATCGCGTTTCTCATTACGTGGCAGGGGCAACTCGACCTCGACAAACAACACGAACGCGAGAGTTATCAGATCGATTCAATCGTCGATCATCAGAAGCCAAAGAAAGATAAGATTCCGCTCGTCAAGAAAGGAACCAGCCAGACGAGTAAAAGCAAAACCGACCGAATGGCAATCCCATCGCTCAGTTCGCTTGCAATGAGAATGACGCCGCAGACTCCTTTGCAAGAGGAAGAACAGCCTCGCGGAGACAAGGGTGACTCCGAAACCCAGGATGCCTGGGACATGTTGAACCCGGATCCAAGACAAGCGCGCTTCAATCAGTATCTTTATTACACGGTTCAGGGCTGGCTCGATCGGGATGCTTATCTCAATACGCAGAAGATTTATGGCACGGTGAAGCTCAAAATCTGGTTCACCGAAAAAGGCGAATGGCTCGAAGACGAAACCGAATTCGACGCCATCGATGATAATTTCAAGGGTATCGTCCGGCGAGCGCTTCGAAAATCCTTTGAACGCCCGATTCCACTCGCTTATATCACCCAGAAGCACAAATTCTTCATCGTCCGGACAGTCGTTGTCCGGGGGAATGGCTGAGTCTGGCCCGGGTGCCTGAGTCGAGCTTTTAAAACATTCCAGATAGCATGAGAAGAAAAGAGCACCCATTCAGGATTGCGTCGTGAATTGTGGAGCATTTTTTGGTATAATCGCTCCATGCCAGCGCAACCCCCTCCTTTTGATCCGAATGAACTCGCCGAGTGGCTTGTTCAAGGTTTGAAAGAGACTCTCAGCTACCGATTCAAAAAGGCCATCGACCGGGAACGGTTGATGGATCTCTTGAAGTCCAAGGTTCCCAATCGGAATCAAGTGGTGCACCTCGCGCTGAGACAGGCCTTCCAGCAGGGAGGCTTCTCCTTCGAAGAGCTGAAGCAGGGCGATGCGCTCTTCTACATGATTCGCAAAAAATTCAGAACCGTTCCGGAAGGACAGACGGTGAGACGTCTCCTCCTCATTCCGGGCTTCGGGGATTCTCCGGGCAGCTGGCTCTTCTCCTTCGGATTTGCGAAGCGGGAACTGGCGAAGCGCTTTGATGAGATCTTGCTCGTGGATTTTCCGGGTTACTCCGGATTCCTCGCCAAGCATGAAATGGTTTCTTCCATGACAATGCTCCTCAGCGTGATCAACACCGTGTGCGAGCACCATCCACCGACCGTGATTGTGGGCCATTCGCTGGGCGGCTGGCTTGCCGGAAAAGTTTCACAGAATCTGAGAAAGCCGCTCGAGCATTTATTCCTGATGGCACCGTCCGGATTGATTCCGGAATTTGAACGCAAAGCCTTCGGTGATTTCATCGTAAAAAATCAGGATCTCGAAGTCGAAGAACTCCTCGGTCTCATCATGCACGAGCCGAAGCGCTATCATGAGATGATCAAAGATGATCTGAAGGCCTTTTACTCCCGGAAACAGGTGAAGGAATTTGTCGAGTCCGTGAAGTCGAATGAGTTCATCAATCCTTCACTCCCGTTCCGCGCGAAAAAACTCACTGTAGTCTGGGGTGAAAACGATCGTTTCGTACCGTCCCAGTGGATTCGTTACTGGGTGGAGAGCTACGGCGAATATCTTGATGCTTATCTTCTGAAGGAAACCGGGCACGTGCCTCAGATTGAATGTCCGCGCACGACCGCTCAAGTGTTCCTGCACGCACTTCTGGGCAAGGAAAGTACTTCTGGCCAAGGCTGGAGAAAGATTCAGTCACGGAAAAAAGACTTCAACGTCTCTCCGAATCTCACTCACGATCCTTCCTCGAAATTTCTCACGTAAAAAGGTGGTCGCCTACTTTTGGTAGCGATGATGCGTTATCGTAAAAGGTATCCGATTACTTGTGGAGGTGAAGCGTGTCAGTAAAAAGGTCGGGCCCACCTTTTGGTGGCGCACTTGCGTTAGCCCAGCTTAGATGAACTTGGTGACGTGGTAGTTCTTCTTGCCCTTGCGAAGAACAATTGTAGTTCCTGCAATGAGATTCGCAGGCTTGATTGTAAATGCAGGATCGGTCACACGTTCGTTATTCACGTACACGCCGCCGCTCGGGATGTCTTTCTTCGCAGCACCACGAGACTGGAACAATCCGCTTTCAACCAAGAGGTCGAGAAGTGGAAGGCCTTCGCCATCGAGAGTGGCTTTTGGTTTTTCCAGTGAAGGCGCATCTGCGAACACTTCGTTCAATGAAGCGAGATCAAGATCCTTGATTTCGGTTCCGAAGAGAGCTTTCGTCGCCGCAATCGAGCGAGCGAGTGCTTCTTCGCCATGAACGAGTTTCGTCAGTTCTGCAGCAAGCGTAAGTTGCGCGAGTTTCTTCTCGGGTTCAGTTTTCAATTTCTCTTCGATCGCATTGATCTCATCCACGCTCAGGAAAGTAAGGTACTTGAGCCAGGTGATCACCACGGTGTCCGGAGACTGGATGAAGAACTGATAGAATTGGAACGCGGAAGTCTTTTCAGCGGTTAACCAGACTGCGCCTTTTTCGGTCTTTCCGAATTTCACACCATCCGGACGGGTGATGAGCGGGTGAGTGAGGCCGTAAGCCGGAACTCTTTCGTCCTTTTCATCGCCTTCATGGGAGTGCGCGAGTTTTCTCCGGATTAGTTCCGTTCCAGCGGTGATGTTTCCCCACTGGTCGCTTGCGCCGATCTGGAGCGTGCAGTTCATTTTCTGGTTCAGGCAGTAGTAGTCGTAGGCCTGAAGGAGCATGTAGGAAAATTCGGTGTAGGAAATCCCGTGTTCGCGGTCTTCCATGCGGGATTTAACCGAGTCCTTCTGGCTCATGTGATTGACCGTGAAGTGTTTGCCGACTTCGCGAAGGAAGGTCAGCACGTTCATGCCGGAATAAAACTCGTTGTTGTCGATGATGATCGCAGCGTTTGCTTTTCCCGGAGTGAAATCGAGAAACTTCTCGGCAACTTTCTTGATGCCTTTCAGATTGTGCGCGACTTGTTCGGGGGTTTGAAGATTCCGTTCCTGGGACTTTCCGCTTGGGTCACCGATCATTCCGGTTGCGCCGCCGAGAACTACAATCGGGCGATGGCCGGCGAGTTGAAAACGACGGAGAGTCAGGAGTGGAAGAAGGGATCCTACATGAAGGGAGTCGCTGGTGGGATCGAATCCCGCGTAGAGCGTGACCATTGATTCATTCAGGTGTTTTTCAAGGGTGGTGTGGGTGACCTGATGAAGGATTTCCCGCTGTTCCAGTTCTCCAAAAAGTGTAGGTGACATAACCCCCATCGTACCTGAACTCAATCCTGACATAAAGCAATCTTGACACAAACCTGATTGCAAAACTCAACGAAAACCCGGATTATGGCCTTATGCGGAACATTTTAAGACTCTTTCTCTCAGGGGTCTTTTTGACTGGAGCCTTGCTGGCTCCGAGTCAGGCATCGATATTCAACAAGAAGCTCCTCGTGAACGGTGCCGGCGCTACTTTTCCGTATCCGCTTTATTCCCGCTGGTTTTCCGAGTATCAGAAGCTTCATCCGGACGTCGCGTTCAACTATCAATCCATCGGAAGCGGGGGCGGGATTCGCCAGCTTCTCGACGAAACCATTGATTTCGGTGCCTCCGATGCTCCCATGAGCGACGAACAATTGAAAAAGGCCAAGGGGCCGATCATCCACGTACCGGGCACCATGGGTGCGGTCGTGATCACCTATAATTTTGACGGTTTGAAGCAGCCCCTGAAGCTGACCGGACCACTCATCGCGGACATCTTTTTGGGAAAGATCAACAAATGGAATGATCCCCGGATTACGGATCTGAATCCGGAGCTGAAAACCGTACTGGGTGGTACTTCGCCTGACATCCTCGTGGTTCATCGCGCGGACGGAAGCGGAACGACTTCGATCTTTTCCGAATTCCTCTCCAAGTCGAGCGACGAATGGAAGGCCAAGGTTGGAAAAGGCACCGCACTTCGCTGGCCGGCTGGAATCGGCGGCAAAGGGAATGAAGGGGTGACAAGTTTCATCAAGCAAATTCCGGGTGCGATTGGTTACGTCGAGCTTGTGTTTGCGAAGACCTTGAAGCTTCCGGTAGCGTCAGTTGAAAACCCGATGCACGAGTTTGTTGAACCATCCCCGATGACGGTGACCAAAGCCGCCGAAGGTGCGCTTTCTCACATTCCGGATGATTTCCGTTATTCCCTGACCAATGTTCCTGCTTCCCAGGCTTATCCAATCAGCGCCTTTACCTACATTCTCGTTTACGACAAGATGGAAAAGGGAGCGAAACGCGATGCACTTTTCCACTTCCTTCGCTGGGGTCTCGATATCGGGCAGGGGATGAGTGAAAAACTGAACTATGCTCCACTTCCGCAACCGCTTGTGACCCGCATTCTGAAACGTCTTGATCAGAGCGATGCCGCACTTTCCCGAGGTCCGACTCCATGAAAGACATCCCAATCGAACAAAACCGCGGGGACCTGGTCTTCCGGAGAACCCTTTATTTCTTCGCGGCAATCGCGTTCCTTTTTGTCATCGGTATTTTTGCGTTCCTCCTGAATCTTGGACTTCCTGCGCTTCAGGAAGTCGGTCTTGCTAAAATCTTCTCCACCGAATGGAATCCGCCACTCAAAAGTTTCGGGATTCTACCCTTCATTTACGGAACCCTCGTGAGTTCTTTTCTTGCACTCGCGATTTCCACTCCGATCAGTGTTTCAGCCGGCTTGTTCCTGACCGAAATTGCGAATAAAAAGGTAGCTGCCGTTTTCGGGTTTCTGGTCGAAATGCTCGCCGCCATCCCGAGCGTTGTTTACGGTCTCTGGGGGTTGTTCGTTGTCATTCCGTGGCTTCGGGTGACGGTTGATCCATGGTTGAAAGCTCACTTTGGTTTTCTGCCATTCTTTACGGGTCCAATCTACGGAGTGGGCATGCTTTCTGCCGCGATCATTCTTGCGATCATGATCACACCGACACTGACTGCGATCTGCAAAGAGGTGTTCTACGCGGTTCCAAAGACACTGAAGGAAGGTGTGCTTGCGCTGGGATCCACTCGTGCGGAAATGATTCACATCGGAGTTCTGAGTTCCTCCCGTTCCGGAATCCTGGGTGCAATGATCCTCGGTCTTGCCCGTGCACTCGGAGAAACCATGGCCGTGACCATGGTGATCGGGAACACCGCTGAAATTTCACCTTCTCTTTTTGCGCCTCACCAGACAATGGCATCCGCCATGGCGAGTGAAGTGGCCGAAGCAACCGGCACGCACCTTTCAGCTCTCGGTGTCGTCGGTCTCGTGCTCTTTCTGATTTCGGGCATCGTGTTCATGATCATGCGCCTGGTCCTGAGACGGGAGCAAAGATGAGAAGACGGAAGATCATCAATTTATTCGCCCTCTCCATGATTGTGGTTCTCGCAGGCGTGGCGCTCGTTCCTCTGTTCAGTGTTCTGTACTATGTGATTGCTCATGGAATGAGTTCCATCAACTGGGAGTTCTTCACCAGTCTTCCAGCGCCGGTCGGTGATTCAGGCGGCGGGATCGGGCATGCCATTCTGGGAAGTGTGATCCTGATCTTCATGGCGTCCCTGATCAGCATTCCCCTTGGCCTCGGAATGGCGATTCTTCTCTCCGAGTACAAACAAAAACCAATCAGCCGGGTTTTGGGTGTTGTCATCGAACTTTTAAGCAGTATCCCGTCCATCGTCATCGGTCTTTTCGCTTATGCAATTGTGGTGAAGCCGTTTAAGGGGTTCTCCGCACACGCGGGTGCGATCGCTCTTTCGATGATCATGGTTCCGATCATTGCGCGTACCACAGAAGAAATGCTCCGACTCGTTCCGCAGTCGGTTCGTGAAGCGGGCCTTGCTCTCGGGCTTCCGAAATACAAAGTCATCTTGAAAATCGTCGTGCAGGGAAGTTTGAGTTCGATCCTTGTCGGTCTCATTCTCGCCGTTGCCCGGATTGCCGGCGAAACCGCTCCCTTGCTCTTCACTGCATTTGCTTCCGGTCAGTGGTTCCAGGGTTTGAACCAGCCGATCGCGTCCATTCCAGTTCAGATTTACACTTATGCCATCAGTCCTTACGATGACTGGCATGACAAGGCATGGGGCGGAGCTTTGATCCTGATCCTCATGGTCCTCGGACTCAATCTTACAATCCGTCTTTTCTTACAGTCGAAAAAGGTGCGCTAGTCATGGAAAATCCAGTTTTAAAAGTCGAAGGTTTGAAAGCGTTCGTGGACAAGGCCGAGATCCTTCATGGAATCGATCTCACCGTGAGCCCAAATACCGTAGTCGCATTCATTGGTCCATCCGGTTGCGGGAAGTCGACCTTCCTCCGCTGCTTGAACCGTTTGCACGAAGAAACTCCGGGTGCGCGGGTCGAAGGAAAAGTTTTCCTTCATGAACAGAATATTTATCAACACGGAATGGACCCGGTGAACATCCGTCGTAAGATCGGAATGGTTTTCCAGAAACCCAATCCATTCCCTTCGATGAGCATTTTTGATAACGTTGCTTCCGGAATTCGTCTGAGTCAGCCCATGAAGGCATCCCAGTTGAAGGAAGAAGTGGAGGCCGCCCTCACCGGTGCCGCGCTTTTCCAGGAAGTGAAAGACAAGCTTCATCAGTCCGGCATGTCCCTTTCCGGAGGACAGCAGCAGCGTCTTTGTATCGCCCGGGCGCTTGCGGTCAAACCGCCGGTTCTCCTCATGGATGAGCCGACGTCGGCTCTGGACCCGATTTCGACTGCAAAAGTCGAGGAACTCGTGATCAGTCTCAAAAAAGAACGCACTATTGTGATGGTGACGCATAACATGCAGCAGGCAGCCCGAGTATCCGATAAAACTGCTTTCTTTTTGTACGGCAATTTGATTGAATATGGCGTCACGACGCAAGTCTTCACGACACCGAAAGATAAGAAGACCGAAGAATACATTACCGGTCGTTTCGGCTGAGAGTTGAGCGAGTGAAAAGAGGGAGATCAGGGGATGCAAAGACAAATTGATGTAGAGCTGAATTGTCTGAGAAAGATGATTCTGGCCATGGGATCCGATGTTGAAAAGGCGGTTGAAGAAGCGACCGAAGGCCTGATCACCCGGGACCAGAAGCGTCTTGATCGCGTTCCCGAGATCGAAAGCAGAATCAATACCTTCCACCTCGAAGTGGATGAGAAATGTTTGAACGTCATTGCGTCCCAGTCGCCGCTTGCGGCTGACCTCCGGATGATCCTCGCGATCATCAAGATCAATTCGGATCTGGAACGGATGGGAGACCAGGCCACCAATATCGCTCACAACGTCCGTGATTACCTCGTGAAGCCACCGCTTCAACACGCCCTTTCACTGGGCGACATGTCGAAACTAGTTCGCAAGATGGTGCGGGATTCACTGGATGCCTTCATCCAAAACAACATCAACCTCTCCGAACAGGTTCTCCTTCAGGACGACGGTGTGGATGAGGCGAAACACCAGACTTTCCGGGATCTCGTAGCCCTGATGAAGACGAGTCCTGAAAGTGTCGACGCAGCCGTCGATCTCATGCTCGTTTCCCGCAACCTCGAACGCATGGGTGACCATGCCACCAATATCGCTGAAGATGTGATCTTCGCATCCACCGGAAAAGACATTCGCCACGGCGGATACACTCCCGGATCCATCTGAGGCAAGATCCATGATTCATGTCCGCCGCGTGCTCATCCTCGAAGAGGATGCAGAAATGAGGGCACTCCTTTCTGATCAGATCAAGACCCAGGAGTTTCAGGTCAAGGCGGTATCCGCCTATCCCGAAACCCTCCGCTGTCTCGCGTCCGAAGAGTTCCATTTGCTCGTTTTCGGCGCAAAGATTCCCGAGATTTCAGTTCACGATTTTATCGCCCGGGTCAGGGCTGTACACACTTCCTGCAAGCTTGCTTTGTTGATGGTGGTCGGTGAAAGACCGGCTCTCGATCGTGAAAAGCTCCGCGGAATCGGTGTTGATGATTTTCTCGACATGCCATTTGAGCGGGCTAGTTTTCTCTCAAAATCGAAACAACTGGTGAACCGTGTTCGCCCGATCGAGGGCACTCATCCGCCTCAATCCGGAAAACGGGTCATCGGGCAGATTTCACTCGATTTGAAATCTTTCGATGTGTTCTGTTTCGGTGAACGGGTTCATCTCACTCCAAATGAGTTTCGGCTGCTTCAGGTTCTGATGGAGCATCCAAGAGAGGTTCTTTCCCGCGATCAACTGATTGATCTCGTTCAAGGCGCCGGGATCGTTGTGGTCGACCGCGCGATTGACACCCATATCTTTTCCCTCCGGAAAAAACTCGGCATCTCAGGCGAACAGATCGAAACCGTTCGCGGCTCGGGTTATCGGATCACCGAGGGCGTTTAATTCCCCGAAATTTGAGATTGTTGCTTTGAAAGTCTGATCTCGACGATCGACTGGAAAAGCATGCCTCCCAGAATCAAGGCCGCGCCGCAGGTTTGTTTCAGGGTGAAGCTCTCACCCGCAAACAGCGCTCCCCAGAGGGATCCGAAAACCGGTTGGACAAAGAGCGTGATCGCGACACTTGCAACCGGAGTCACTCTCAAAAGCTTCATCCAGATGATGTAGCTCAAGGTCGTCCCGATCGGTCCAAGCCAGCAGATGGCAAGAATGCTTTTTGCGCTCGAGAAGTGGGTCAGGTTTGGGATCGAGTGGGAGAAAAGCCCGTAAATGAGAAGAAAGGTCACCCCGACCGTGATTCCCGTTCCGTAAATCGGAATCGCCTCATACTTTCGACCGAGCAGCTTTCCAATGACGGAATAGATCGATTCTCCCCAGAGTGCCATCGTCATGAGGAAGAAGCCCATGAAGTGCATGTCTTCAAACGGCGAACCATTGGAAAGGCTGAAGCCCGAAACGAGTAAGAAGCCGACGAGTGCGATCCCAAAGGCAATCATCTGAAGCGCAGTCAGCGCTTCCCGGAGCAAGACCCAGGCGAGCAGCACGGTGAACAGCGGCTCTATTGCAATCACGATCGCATTGTCCATCGACTGGCTCGTGGTGAGGCCGACTAACTGAAGCAGTGGAGAAAAGGCGAAAGGACCAAAACCCACCAGAAGAAGAAGCGGGATGTCCCGCTTCCTTTTGGGAAGAGCGAAGGCCGGAGTCTCTTTCTTTTTGAAGAAGCAGTAAATGTAGTAAGAAAGCGCAGCGCTCCCGTAACGGAGAATGGCAGCTTCCGCGAAATTAAAATCCTGAAGCACCCACTTGCTGAAAAGTGGGTGAAGGGACCAGCCGATATTGCAGATGACTAAAAGAAGAAGGATGCGAAGCTGCACCTTGATAGTGTAGCGACCTCAGACCGTCAAAGGAAGCGTAATGGTGAAGTTTGCGCCCTTGCCTGGCTGGCTTTTCACTTCAATCGTCCCACCATGGGCCTTGACGATCTGGCGGCAGATGAAGAGGCCGAGGCCCAATCCGGTTACATGGGTTGAATCACTCGCCCTGACAAAACGATCAAAAATGAATGGCTGGCGGGAAGGTTCGATGCCGGGCCCGTGGTCTTTCACCGTGATCAAAGCTTTCTCGCCGACCTTCTGAGTGGAGATCCGGATCAACGATCCCGGTGCGTACTTGATGGAGTTTGAGAGGAGGTTGTCGAGCACCTGTTCGATCCGGGTGGAATCCCAGTGACACTGGATGTCCTCGTCGATCTGTTTTTCAAGCGTGCAGGAAGCGGCGGAGAGGGCAATGGATGAACGGTCCAGCACCTCCTCGATCAGCGACTTCAGCTGAAGGCGTTCAGGCGAAAGACGGATGGAGTTGCGTTCCGCTTGAGAAACATCAAGAAGTTGATACACGATTTGAACCAGACGGTTTACCTGGCCATCGACAGCCCCGAGAAACTCGAGCTGCTCGGCCTCAGCTCGCCCGGCATTGGGAAGGGCTTTCAGGCGCTTCTGAGTGATCTGAAGTTTCATTTTGAGCGCCGTGATCGGAGTGCGGAGTTCGTGGGACGCGATCGTCAGAAACTCATTTCGGGCATCAATCGCGCGTTCCCGCTCCCGGAGAGAGGCCGCGAGGATGAGTCCGGTCAGGGTCAGGACGGAAAGAAGATACTGGAAGAGAACGACGCGTTCGAGCTCGGAATAGTGAGGAAAGGCGACATAACCCATGATAAAGCCCGTCATGGCGGTGATCGTGATGACGACACTGGAGAGAGACGCTCCGAGAACTCCGAAGCGGAGGGCTGAACAGATGATCACTCCGAAAAGAAGGTAGGGGCGGATGAGCAAGGTGTTATTGTAATCCGCAAGCGGAGTGAAGACGAGGCAGGAGATGCCTGCGATCAGGGCGAAAAGCACCGCGCCCTCAAGCTTGAAAATTCCGAGCTTCCGGAACTGGAAGCGCGAGTCGTTCCAGAAATTCATGACAAAGGGAACGATGATGAGGTTTCCCATGGCGCCGCCGATCCACCAGCCCCGCAAGGTCATGAAGAAGCGGTCCGCGGGAAGAAGTCCGATGAAAAACAGGGAGAGGACGCCAGCAATGGCGGTGACAAAACTTCCTAAACCGAGAATGACTGCGACGAAGAGAAAAACTTCGCGGAGATTGGAGAAGGTGGGACGGGACGAAGTGTATTTTTTATAGAAGTAGGTTCCGGTGCAGGCGCCAAGGGTTCCGGTGGTGGCAAGGAGAAGTCCGCGCATCGAGAGCTGATGGGAGAAGAGCAGGGTGCCACTCATGTTTGCAAGAAAGATCCAGATCCAGTAGCGGTAACCGAGCAGGAACAGAGTGCAGGTTGCGATCCCTGCAGGAAACCAGACCAGCGCCCAGTCTCCACTTGAAGTCCGGGTTTTTGCGCAAAAAAGCGCTGCGAGCAGGTAGATCGCCCCGATACCGATCCCTCGAAGAATGAATTGCAATGTTTCGTGGTTCTTCTTCATCATGTTTTTCATTGAACCGTTTTCTTCAGGGTTTCAACTTTCAAGAGGTATTCCGGGTTCTGTTGAAGCTCTTCGTAAACACGGTCGACAAGAATTCTTGCGTCCCGGACATCGCTTGGATGATGGACGCCGCCGATCAACCGATCCTGACCAATTTCCACTCCGCGTGCGAGCAGGGCTTCTTTTTTGGAAGGAAAAACGTCGCTCAGGATTCTTGCCACAAGCTCTCCGGTTCCGGAGTGACCGCTCGGATAAGCAGATGAATTTTCGAGCTTCACGCAGGGATGTAGTTTTTTGTCCGTGATGTAGGGGCGTGGACGGCTCCAGAAATTTTTCGCATCCCAGAGTACCTGACGTGATTTTTCCATGGCTTCGTTGATGAAAGGAAGTGTGGCTTGTGCTTCTGCCTCGGTCAGCGGACCACGAGGCTCCTGGAAAAAACGTGCGGGATTAATGAGGCTCTGTTCTTCTTTTGCGCGCGCGCATTCGGCTGCGGTCCGGTTTTTCTGGAGTGTTTCCAGAGTTGCAAAATCCTGATCGGATTCCGGCGAGTGAAGTGCGGGAGGACCTGGAATGATGGATTTGAAACGGATGACTTTTGAATCAACCCAGACTGTGGAAGATGGGTTGTCGATCTGGGACACCGTTCTTTGCGGATGACTGGCGCAGGAGATGAGAAACAAGAGCGCAGTCGCGGTGGAAAAAGTTTTTTGCATGTTCACTTCTATTTTTGACAAGTAACAACATTTTAGCAATGGCAAAAGCGGAGTTCCCGAGTTTTGAGAGAAGGCACAGGGGTTGCAACCATCGCTTCACATGAGGTCTTCATTTTTGTTCCGGTCCTTGATTGTTTTTCTCCCGGTGTTTTTTCAGATCTCCTGCGCGCATACACCGTCTTATACGCCTGAAATCTGGGGTGTGGGCGCAATGCACGGAAAAGGGGATGGCATCATTTACAGCATTCCTCCGAAGGATCCTGATCTGAAAATGAAGATTATCTCAGGAGGAATTCAGTCGGATCGACTCCTCTCGCTTCGGATTTATTTCTTTCGGACTAAAAATGCATCTGTGGAACCTGAGTATCTTGATCCAAAGGAGCTTTCAGTCAAATACGGCCCCAAAGAACCCGAAGTGTTTCCAACGAAGATCAAGGCAAATCAGGAACATAAACCGATGCTGCAGCTCACTGCTGAGAAGCGGCAGGAGATCGAACTCGCGTTCCCGATTCCGGCGGATGTGGATCCGAAGGTCGGTGTGGAGTCTTTCGTGTTTTATTGGAAAGTGCACTACGGGAAAAACCTGACTGATGCTCAAGCAGCTGCTTTCGACCGGAAGGATAAGGCAGCCCGGAACGCGCCCGGTCCTGATGACTTTCCGGAGACGGATACCGATCCGTATTGGGGCGATGACAACCTCATCTGGTGGTAGGTCATCCGAAAACGCCCCTCCTGTTTGTGGCAGACAATTTGCTCCTTCGTCCTCCTGAGATGCGACACGCCTCAAGGAGAAGTGATGAAGCTGGTTAAAGAATGGAAATCTGTTTTGTTTCTTCTGGCTCTTTCGGCCTGCTCAAAGAACACAGAAAATGTTCAGCAGCCGCAGCCTGAGCGGTTTCCTTATTTTGGAGCCGCAACCGCATTTGCAGCGCTCAGTGCGGGCGGCGTTTCGAACGAAGGGCAAAGTACGATCTATGGTGATCTCGGAGTGAGTCCGGGAGCCGCACTGACCGGAACTGAGACCATTACCCGTACCGGTGGAACCGATCACACCAATGATGCCATGGCGACTCAGGCTCAAACCGACGCAAAAAAATCCTACGATGCTCTCTCAGACGAAGCCTGCACCATGGATCTCTCCGGGAAGGATCTTGGCGGGGTGACGCTCAATCCGGGCGTTTATTGTTTTAATGACGATGCGGTCTTGAACGGGGTTCTGGTGCTTGATGCTCAGGGAAACCCGAATGCGAATTTCATTTTCAAGGTGGCTTCGAATTTTCATGCAGGACTGGGTTCAATCGTGCTTCTCGTGGACAATGGGGAAACCTGCAATGTCCTCTGGCAGGTGGCGGGAACCGTGTCGTTTGATCAGGATGCAGATATCACCGGCGCTTTTCTTTCCATCGGTGGGGCGGTCATGAGTCCGGGATCCAAGGTGAATGGAAAGCTGCTTTCCCAGATGGGATCGATCGAAATTCATTCGGCTCAAATCTATAACAACTTCTGTCCGCTCTGATTAAAAAAACGGTCTCATGTCCCGAGTCGGAATCATGCGGCCGTTTAGAAAATTTTTTAGATCATTTAGGCATGACCACGCCACAGGCCACCCGCTCTCCGGGATTGGCCGGATCGTTCGTGTTGGTTTTATCTGCGACGATCAATGACCGGAGCGCGAGCGCGTTCGGGCCGGGTTCACTGCTCAGAAGTTCCGCAGCGTTGACACTTGCATTATTGATGCGCACGGTTTTATCCACTTTTCCCTCTTCATCCGATTGGAGGTATGGAACGTCCCCCGTATACAGGTTCTTCTCGGTCAGGAGCTGGGTGACTGAGTTGATATCCCTCTTGTCACAGTTCCCTTGTTTCCGGAAGAGGATGGCGTACGTCTCCTCTGGGTAGAGACCTTCGAGCTGGTAGTGGATTTCCACACCATCCGGATCTTTCTTATCCCAGAATTGTACGGTTCCCTTCACGTTGGAATCATTCAGGCTGTGCAAACGGACATCTGCTTCACTGTTGTCCGCGTGAGCGGACGGAAGAGACAGGCAGAGGAACGAGAACAGAGCCGCTAGCTTGATTAGCATAGGCACCTCACTTTCCCTATTAGGGGAGGTGCATAAATGACGCCAGGTTTCTGGACCAATTGAGGCTTCCTTCATTTTTCGTGTGCACGCCCTGAAATAGAAAGGTCTTTCCTCGCGCAGCGGGCATCCTGCCCTTTCTCATCCGCTCGGCATCCATGCCTGATGAGAATGCGCGAAGAAAGACCTTTCTATTTCAGGGCTTGGGCGCGAGAGCTGAAGTGTTTGGAGAGGAAGCGGGGGAATGAAATGGAGGCGAAAATCGGGAGGAGATAAAGAGAGAGCGAGAGACGGGAAAGATGGAGAGCGATCGGAGGTAAACAGCGTAAAGTTGGAATGAAAAGCAGAGTGAATTCGAAGTGAAAGCAGAGTGAGATCAGGGTGAAGAAGAGATGAAGATGTCTCGAGGATTGGAGTGATAGACACGGAGGTGTCTTTGAAAATTGCGGGCGGGTTCCACTTTGTTTTCATGATTCCAATTTGATTAGGGAATGCGACACAAAGTTGCAGCAATTCGCAACAAGTGACAAAAAGTGATCGCTCGTGAAAATTGTAAGATTTCGAGATTGTTGGGTTTTGCATTCGGCACGGGGCTTGCGTAGAATCTCATGTATGAATACAAAAATTCTTTTTCCGTCTTTGCTGCTTTTGTCAGCGTGCGCTTCCGCACCGAAGCCGATTGATACTGCTTCTTCGGGCTCCGTGCCTGCATGGGTGAATCATCCAGAAACCAATTATCCGGAATCTCGTTACCTCGTCGCTGTTGGAACTGGAAGAAATCGTGACGAAGCGATTCGGGATGCGAAGAAACAGATGGCAGAGAGTTTTGTCGTGAAAGTGAAAAGCTACACGAACACCAACGCGACTTCGAGCCTGGATCAGAACACCTCCGGGAATGTTTCCGGATCTTCCAATCAGAAAATTTCAAACGACACGAGTCTTGAGACCAACACCTACCTTCGGGGTGCTGAAGTGAAAGAAGTGCAGGCTGCAGGAAGCGATACTTATGCGCTCGTGGCACTCGACAAGTTGACCGCTCGTTCCGGGCTCATGCTAGAAGCAAACCGGATTCAGACCAAATTGAACAACGAGATTGATTCCCTCGAATCAAATTTCACCCAGGCGAAACTTCAGGAAGCGAAAGGTGATCTCGCTCAGTTCCAGGAGCTGTACGGCGAAGCGTCTGCTCTCGGAATGTCAGCTCTGGTTGACCTCAACACTTCCCAGTCCCGTCTCGAAAAAATCGAGAATGCTTCCCGGAACCGCAATGAGAAGATCGCTTTCACCGTGAAGACCGTTCAGGGCGAAACTTACTTCGAGCGCGACATTCAGGGTTGTATCAATGACCGCGGCGGCACCGTGTATTCTGCGGGTCAGGCTCCTGCGAATGCGTACAAGGTTGAGATCAGCGTGATCGAGCGCCCGCAGCCGTTCAAGATCGAAGGATTTAACAAGATCCGTTTTGATCTGACCGCATCCGTGACCGATGCGAACGGAAAGCTCTACCGCATTCAAACGACCCAGACTGAAACCGGTCGGGGTCGGGATGCAGTGATGGAAACCGTGTCCGATAAGCTTTCAAAGGATTTGTGTGATCAGTTGTTTAACCGCATGAGTGATGTAAAATAGTAGGATAGTAGGAGAAATCAGATGAAAAAGTTAAGTCTTGCATTGGTGATGATGGCCGTTCTCAACGCGTGTAGTGGCGCTCCAGTTCGCAAAGTTGAAGTGGAACCAGACAAGTTCAAGGTTCTCGACGCAGCTCCAGGTGGACGGGAAGCGTGGCTCGACAGCCCGAACTTCTACGCTAAAAAAGAAGGTCTCGATACCGACAGTTCTTATTACTACGTGGGCGATGCCCAGAGTGCTGACAAGCGCATGGCTTGTGAAAAAGCAGAAGCTAACGCGATGGATGACGTCGCTAAACAAGTGAGCACTTTCGTTGACACGACTCTTGCCCGCGCTTCTTCTGAATCCACTGGTACCGACACGAACGGAACTTCCGCAATTTCCGCGAGTCAGACCCAGACTTCCCAGCTTTCTTCCCAGCTCTCCAAGACCATGGTGAACGGAGTTGAGAAATACAAGCAGTACTGGGAACAGCGTGATTACTCTTCAGTCGGTGGCGCAAAGTCCATCTTCTATTGCTGGGTTCTCGACAAAGTTGAGAAAAAACAGGTTCAAAACCTGATCACCCGCGCTCAAACCATCCGCTTCAATCAGAATCCTGAATTGAAGAGCAAGGTTGACGGCAAGATGGAAGACATCAACAAGCAGTTTGATCAATACATGTCCGCTCACTAAGCGGTAGAACGAAAAGGGAAAAATACAATGAATACAAAACAACTCGGAATGTTCGCAGCCAGTGTGATGCTGCTCGGAAGCTTTACTGCCTGTTCTTCTTTTAAAGCTGAACGCGTGAATGAAGCAAAAGCGGATGAGAAGGCAATGGAAATCACCGATAACTGGGTGGATGGCGACACCATTCGTGTAATCGACGGTTCCATGAAGCAGATCTACAAGCACAAGGGCTTCAATGATTACTTCAGCAAATTTGCTGGAAAACGCGTGAAAGTGTTCGTGGGCGAGATCCGCAACAACACGAGCGAAGCGACTTTTCCTGTGAAAGATCTTGAAGATGCGCTCCTCGATCAGATGTCGAACTCTGATCAGTTCACCCTGATCGATGCTTCCCGCCGTGAAGCGCTCTTGAAAGAGATCACTTACCAGAACGACGGAATGGTTGATCCTGCTCAAGCGAAAAAAGTTGGAAAACAATCCGGTGCAGATGCCCTCATCTTCGGTGACATCAACATGAAGCCTGAGACTCGTGATGGCAAAACCATCAAGACCTACACCATCAACCTTCACCTGACCGATCTTCAGTCTTCTGAAGAAGTTTGTCGTACCCGTGAAAAGATCAACAAATACAGCCAAGGTGGGGCGAAGTGGTAATTGCCCGAAAAATCAGTCTTAAAAACGGGGCCTGGAAGAAACTTTCTTCTCGGGCCCTTCCCTTTTTTTTCTGTTTCGTTCTCTGTTTTGAGGCCGGGTGTGCCTCTGACTCCAATCAGCTGAAACTATCCCGGAGTGATTATCAACGGGATGAGTTCGTGAAGGCGGAGTCTGAACTTTACACACCTGAAGTTTTCAAGCAGGCGAAAAACCGCCTGCTTCATTATTACTTCCTCTCGTCGATCGCGATGAGTGAAGGTCAGTTTGAAAAAGCGGTTTATTTCCTGAATAAGGCTCGCGATCAGGCAAACTCTGTTCGTTCGAGCAACGGAACCTTTGAGTGGTTCAGTTCAAACTATTTAAGTAATCCGATCGAATATTCTTACATCCATTCCATGCTCGTCATGGCGTATTCGCTTCTCGCTGAAGCGGGCAATACCCCGGCATGGAACACTCCTGAGATTCGGGACGAAAAAGGAAACATCCTTGTTCCCGCTCAGACTTTTGCTGCCCGGACTTACGACAATCGCGATATCGCCGGTTTTCGTTCCAAAGCGCGTTCCGAGCTTCTCGCCTGGGACAGTTTTCTTCAGATGATGCGGAATACGTATCCGACCGGAAACTATTACAAGGAAGACCTTTGGGCCCGGATGCTTGCAAGTTATGTCCTTGGGCATTCTTCTGATACGAATGATCGCAATTCTGCGGTGATCCTGACTCAGGACATGCAGAAGATCTTTCAAAAAGAATTCACCCGTTATCCTTCGGCCAGTCAGAATCAGGCGCAGATCGAAGCGATCATGAAGAAGTTGAAGACCCAGGCTTCGGGCAAGGCTCCACTTCAGTCCCTGCTCGTATGCGAAGCAGGCGTGATGAGTACGTACAAGACTCAGCGCTATGTTCTCGGACTCTCGACCTTGTTCGGTCAGATCCAGGATCCAGGCTTGAGACGTGCATTTGAAGAAGTAGGCATGCGTTCTCTTCTCACGTTTGCTCCCGAGTTCGGACTCATTGCCTTAGGTGGCGGTATCGCTGGAGCAATCAGTGGCGGCACGGATAACGACAATGATGAAATCGAAGGCCCACCGAAGTATTTCACCGATGCGATCGATCGCAGTTTTGGTTTCGAAGTCCGTTTCCCGGCTCTTCGTTTCCCGCCGTCTGATACCGAAGTCTCCATGAGTTTCTCGAAGCCCGGAGCGCCTGCTCAGACCGTGAAGATGGCGGTCGTCAGTCCGCTTCAGGAAATGATTGCAACCGAACTCAAGGCCCGTGAGGGCAAGGAGATGCTGGGTAAGGCTGTGACGATCGGGATTGAATACATCGCGATCCTTGTTCCGGCGATCAAGGCTTACAAAGCTGCCGAAGGAAATGTGCTGAAGAAGATTGGGATCCTTGCAGCTTATTACATGGCCAAAAAGGCGATCGACGCTGCGAACAGTCCGGACCTTCGTTCCTGGAACTTCCTCCCGAAAGTGATCGCTGCCGATGTGGTGGATCTCCCCCCAGGGGATTACGACGCAAAGCTCATGATCAGCAACCATTTCGGACGGGATGAGCGCGCAGTCGGGAAGGTCACTCTGGGCGATCCGAACAAGGCCATTCAGCTGAAGCGCGTAGGGGATGTTCCGATTCTGAATCGCCTCGATTCGGCGAGTCACGCACCCGTTCATTGATCGGCATTGAGATTTCTTCAAAACTTGCGAACTTCATCCTGATCTGTGAGACTGGCTTCGAACAAAGAAGGATAACCCCATGTTAAAAATTGAAAAAGTCGTCGCTCGTGAAGTCCTTGATTCCCGTGGTTTCCCAACGGTTGAAGTTGAACTTTATTCCCAAGGGAAGAAAGCTTCCGCGATCGTTCCATCCGGTGCTTCCACCGGAGAGGGTGAAGCACTCGAACTTCGTGACGGCGATTCAAAACGTTATGTTGGCAAGGGCGTCCTGAAAGCGGTTGCGAACGTGGAGAAGGAAATTGCTCCAGCTATCGTGGGCAAGGAATTCGTCCGCCAGTCCATCTTTGATGATCTTCTCCGCGAGCTCGATGGGACTCCGAACAAAGCCAAGCTCGGTGCGAACGCGATCCTTCCGGTGAGCATGGCCTTCGCAAGACTTCAGGCGATGGTTCAGGATGACACTCATACCTCCACCCTTGCGCTCTCTCAAAACATTGCAAAAATTTACGGAACCCAGGGCGTGACCCTTCCGGTTCCACTCATGAACATCTTCAACGGCGGAAAACATGCCGACAACGGAATCGCAATTCAGGAGTTCATGATCATCCCGGTGGGTTTTGATCGTTTCTCCGACGCACTTCGTGCGGGTGCGGAAGTGTTCCACACCTTGAAAAAGATCCTTCACAAAAAAGAACTCACCACAGCTGTCGGTGACGAAGGCGGATTCGCGCCGAAACTTTCCGCTGATGCGGAAGCAGGCCCGGGCTCCCATGAAAAAGTTCTGACCTTGCTCCTCGATGCAATCGAAACTGCTGGCTACAAGGCGGGTTCCCAGATTTATCTCGGACTTGACTGCGCAGCGAGCGAGTTCTCCAAAAAAGGTCCATCGGGCGTTCTCTACAACTTCGAAGGAAAAGAGCGCACCTCCCAGGAAATGATCCAGATCTATGAAAACTGGGTGAACCAGTATCCGATCCTCTCGATCGAAGACGGTCTGGCTGAACATGACTGGGAAGGCTGGAAGATGCTCACCCAGAAACTCGGAAATCAGATCCAGATCGTAGGCGATGATCTGTTCGTCACCAATCCTGAGTACCTGAAAAGAGGGATCTCCCTCGGTGTTGCAAACTCACTCCTCGTGAAACTCAATCAGATCGGAACCCTGACTGAGACTCTCGAAGCAATGAAGATGGCTCATCAGGCGAACTACACCACTGTCATCTCCCACCGGAGCGGCGAGAGCGAAGACAGCTTCATCGCTGACCTCGCGGTCGGAACCGATGCCGGCCAGATCAAAACCGGCTCTGCTTCCCGCAGTGACCGTTTGGCGAAGTACAATCAGCTTTTAAGACTTGAACAGGCCCTGGGGTCTCGTGCTAAATTTAAAGGCAAGGGAGCATTTAAAAAGGTTTGAAACAGAAGAAACTCACTCCAAATCGTCTTTGGCTCGGATTTTTCGCCGTCTGGACCATCCTGCTGACTGGCCTTTTGGATTTCTGGTTTCATTCCCCGGGTCTGAAGCAATGGTACCGGGTGGAGTCCTCCCTCCACGGCGTCCGCCAGGAAATCACCACGATTGAAGCAAAAACCACCCTCCAGCTCTCGGTTGCAAGCCAGCTTGAGAGCAACGTTGCCGCCCAAGAGCGCGAAGTCCGGAAGGTTTTGGGCTACTTAGGCGAGCAGGAACTGGTCTTCGAATTCACCCCTTGATCTGCCGATAGGATTCCGTCACACTCTAGATGAGGAGGCATCAGGGATAGATGCATACAGGACTCGTTATTTGGTTCAATGATCTTAAAGGATTTGGACTGATCGAAACAGAAGCCGGGCATACCGCTTTTGTTCACTACAGTTCCATTCAAATTCAAAACAATGACGGCTTCAAGAGTTTGAAGCAGGGTCAAAAAGTGGAGTTTGATCTCTACGAGGACGACGATAAAGGGTACCTCGCCAAGAACGTCATCAGCTGCTGACGAGCGGCTCGTTCATTCGCCCATTCATTCGGGAAAATACATTCATTTTAAAAAATTAGTGCCTCTTTTGGACGGCCGGCATCCTGCCGGTGTTGCCAATGCGCCATCCATGGCGCGCAACGATCGTCCAAAAGAGGCACTAATTTTTTAAAATGAATGTATTTTCCGGAGTGATTGATTCGTTGAAAGCCTGGAGCGGAGAGAATGACGAATTCTCGGGGAAGGGAAGCCTTTTCGGCGATCACTCGATGTGAGCTTGTTAGACTTCGGGCGCCCGAAGTGTGAAGGTGGCGACGGAATGGTTATTGGGGCTGAGTGAGGTCGTGAGTATTTCCGAAGAGGGCTTGGAAGTATTGGACGGAAGCATTCATGTAAAGGCGTTGGTAATGCCATGGGAGAAAAACAAAGGCGAGCATGGCGGCCCAGTGAATGATTTCGTTGCTGCGAAAAAGGTTTTGGTGTGCGAAGAGAATGAAAAAAAGCACCATCAGGGGGAAAAGAATGAGGCTCACGAGCGGGGAGTACCTTGCTATTCCTATTTTGACGATGATTTTTAGTCCCTTTGGGGACTCCTGAATCTCGAGCAAGGCGATGAGAAGATTGGTTCCACTGGCGTAGATGGGCCAGAGTCGGATCACCGGTCCGTCGTAATTTTTTGTTCTGTACTTGTGGATAGCGTCGAGAGTGCTAACCCGACCCCATGCCCCGCCCAAGGCGACGTTCTCCTTGATCTTCTCTATCAGCTGGTCCTTCGTTCCGGAATACTCGAACTCAAGTGTTCGCCCCAATATGTTCCCCATGCTCACTCATTCTATCACTCGTGCTCCCCACGTGTAGTTCCATTTTCAAGGCCGCAACCTGTCAGCAGCTGACAGTCCCTATGGTTTTCCATTGAAAGCCTCGACGCATTTGGATGCTACACAGGACAATGTGTTTTCCCAGGGCGATCGTTGCGCGCCATGGATGGCGCATTGGCAACACCGGCATGGATGCCGGCCGCCCTGGGAAGGCACATTGTCCTGTGAAACCCCCAAGCACGCCGAAAAAAACAAAAAAACCTCGCTCCTGTTTTTACCAGAAGCGAGGTTCTTCGAGAGTTGAAGAGATGAGAGAGGGACACTTGTTGAAAGTTTGTGCTTAGAAGTGGAGTGGACCGAAGTTTTGTCCGTTATTCAGGGTCAGGTAGAGCATACCGCTCATGAGGTTGCCTGTGCAGGCTCCCTGACAAGAGACCCCCTGAGAAGGGACCCCGTAGTTACCGTAAGAACCGGGGTTGAAGGCAGCTTGTTGAATGAGCTGAACTCCATCCAAAGTAACCGAAGTCACGCAAGGAGCTCCGATTCCCATCTGGGTTGAGCTGTTGATCAAAGATTGAACGACTGCAGGCGTGAGTTGCAGGGTGCCGGTCACTGTGGCGCTTGCGCTATTTCCTGTGATGGTCGGCGAAACGAAAAGTTGCATGCTTGCAGTTGGCATACCGTAATTATCGTGGGCGGTTTTTAGATCGAACGTGATGCTTCCGGACATGGAAGTCGCGTTCATGGCGATTTGTCCAACGGCTGGTTGGAACATGCTTCCGAAAGCCAGACGGGTGTTGTCAATGTAGGCGTTGGATACTGCAAAAGTGAGCGGGGTGCTTGCACTGATCGCCTGGCAGCCGCCGGCTGCGAGGGATTGGCCGTTTGAACCGTAGATTCCCGGGCCGGTAAGGGCTCCGCCGGTAGTCGTGTTATTGTTCCCGCTTCCGCAGGCAGTCAGTCCGATTGCAATGATCGCGGTCATCAGAAGTTTGTATGTGTTTTTCATATCTCTCGTTTCCTTTCGTTTTCAATTACTCTCACAGGGATATAGAGCAAGCAGGGTGCCAAAACGCCCCGTAAAAGGAATGATTCTCAAACCATTTGAAATGATGTCGGAAAAATGGAGATTCAACCGGACTCGTTTAATCCCAATTGTGTAAAAACCAGTCAGGGAGGTGTCTACGCTTTAGACACGTGCAAAGTGGATTACTTCAGAAGGGCGTCGAGCGCCGGGAAAAGGTCTTCGGCCTTACCAGTTACGGTGTAGCCCTTCTCCTTGATGAATTCAGGATTGTAAAGTTTGGAGACGTACTTCTGACCGGAATCAGCGAGGATCGTGACGACCTTTCCTTTACCTAGCTTCTTTGCCATCAGGTAGGCGCCACAGAGGTTCACCGCGGAGGATGAACCGAGGAAGAGGCCTTCTTCCCGGACGATGTACTGAACCATGTTGAGGAAGATCGCGTCTGGGATGCAATAAGATTCGTCGACGAGGCAAGGCGCCACGTTTGCGGTGATTGCGCTCTGGCTGATCCCTTCCACGATGGATTCGCCCGGGGTGACGACGGCTTCGCCTCGGCTAAACCAGTTGTGCATCGCTGATCCAACCGGGTCAACGCAGCTGATTTTGATCTGTGGATTCTTTTCCTTCAGGAAGCGGGAGATCCCGGCAAGCGTTCCGCCGGATCCGATCGCGCAGGAGAAGCCGGTGATCTGATGATCGGTCTGTTCCCAGATCTCAGGACCGGTGGAGCGGTAATGCGCGTCCATGTTTGAAGTGTTCTCAAACTGATTGATGAAGTAAGCGCCTTCATTCTTTGCAGTCTCGGCAGCAATCATCCGGTAGTTCTTTGGATCAGGATACGGAGCCGGAGCGATGGTGATGACTTCAGCACCCATTCCGCGCATGGTATCGATCTTTTCCTGCGCCTGGTTTGAAGGGATGAAGATCTTCATCTTGTAGCCCTTCACGTTTGCAATCAGGGCAAGTGCGATCCCGGTGTTACCGCTCGTCGCTTCGATGATGGTGTCTCCCTTTTTCAGGAGGCCCTTCTTCTCGGCGTTTTCGATCATGGAGAGGGCTGCACGGTCCTTGACCGACCCGCCCGGATTCATGAATTCCGCTTTTCCGTAGACGTCACAACCGGTCAGTTTTGAAAGGGAGCGAAGATGGATGAGGGGGGTGTTGCCAATGGAATGAATGAAATCGTGATTGGAATGCATGACTAGCCTCGATTAATGAAATAGACGACCACAAAGAAGATCCCTGCGCAAAGGCTGACCCATTTGAAAGACTTGTAGGTGGCTTCGCTCAGGTTCTTCTGGAGGTTTTCGAGTCCGATCCAGAAGACGGTGAATGAAACGACGAACACGGCAACTGAATTCAGATGACCGATTGTTTCCATGGCAGACTTCACTCCGATTGAACTCCAGAGGGAGATCAGTTCGGCGATGAGATCGATTCCGAGTGCGAGCATGGAATACTTGAAGATCGCTTCCGTGTGATAATTATTGAGCGCGAATCCGATCCAGAGCATCCCGATATACGGGAAAATGGGAAGACAGCTGAAGAGGCCGAGGATCGCGATCGGAACCGCGTCGATCAGTTTCAAGTGGTTCAAGCCGTGGATGCGTTTGTTCCAGCGATGGGAAAAGTGAAAGCCGAAAGCGAGGAGTGCGGAAGCTGCGGCGAGAAACAAAGGATGATTCAGGATTTCGCTGTCTGCAACGATCGGAGCAAGCAGTCTCCGTCCAATCAGGTGGGGAAGAGAGATGATCAGAAGAAACAGAAGCGTGTGTTGATCGAGGTTGCGTTCTTCCGGCTTCAAGCTCAGTGGACGCGCAACGGACTTTAAAAATGCGGAGATCATTCCGAGCCAGTCAAAGCGGAAGAAAGTCAGGAACGCGATGACACCCATGGAAACCACGAGTAAATGGATTTCATGGCTCGCTGTGGGCCAGTGAAACACAGTCTGGTTCACGTTTTCCAGTACGGTTTCCGAGAGCGGAACGAGGTGCGATAATGCGCTTAAGAAAGCATCTGCAAGAGCTTGAAATGTGGTCATGTCAGGCTCAGGTATAACATGGTGCTTTCCAACTTGGCTCTAAAAAAACTTACATTCAACTTACATTGCATCGCTTCAGAAATTGCTCCATTCGTGAAATCCTAATAGTATGAAAAAAGAGACTTTAAAGGAAATTGGATCCTATCTCGCAATGGCGGCAATCTGGACTTCTGCCTTCTGGGTGGTCCCGGCAGTTATTGGTAACCACGGCTTCTTCGGCGACTGGTTTCAGTCCCACACGGTTTTGAAAATGGGAGTGATCTGGGTTTTGATGGCTCACTTGACCATCACCGCGATGAGCATCGCCTTTCACCGGAGCCACACCCATCAGTCGGTGAAACTTCATCCGGTAGTGGATACGGCCATGCAGACCTTCCTCTGGGGAGTCACCAGCATGAGCAAAGCTGACTGGGTGAGCGTTCACGTTTATCACCACACCCATTCCGACGGCCCGAACGATCCGCACAGCCCGAAACAAAAAGGTCTCCTTCACGTCTTTTTCGCCGGTGCTTACGACTATTCCATGGCGAAGTCCTGGCCTGAAGTGCTCAAGATCAGAAAAAGAATTCCGCTGAACCGCTATGAGCAGTACATCGCCAATCACCTGTTTACCGGACCGATGATCCTGACCGGACTTCTGATGGTGGCTTTCGGTCCTCTTTACGGAAGCATCCTTGGTCTTTTGAACTTCGCCATCTCCCCTCTGTTCGCAGTGGGTGGGGTGAATGCGATCGCGCATTCCTTTGGTTACACCAATTACGAGTCGAAGGATGAAAGCCGGAACATTGGCTTCCTTTTCATCCTGAACTGGATCATTTGCGGTGAGCTCGACCACAACAACCACCACAAGTTTCC
>OUNO011323060.1_pt1 | contig 47306 bp, 42 predicted proteins | sample 1779811 | NCBI WGS metagenome assembly OUNO01 (sample SAMEA3914804, study PRJEB12502) | metagenome | biome: forest; material: soil | place: Canada | collected 2010-06-25 | depth 0.3 m
GAGTTCGAGCTGGTCGAGCCCCTGGCAAGGCTCGGCTTCCACCCGGGGCAGGTCTGAGGGCGCTAGAAGTCGGAGTTCGCGGCGCGGTCGTAGAGGGTCGCCATCAGGACTCTCTCGACGTTCTGGTTCACCGGCGTCGGAGTGCTGATGGCGGTCAAGGTGACCACAGCCGGTCCAGAGCTGAACGCGAGCGTGTCGGCGTAGATACGGGTTTCCGTCTCGCCTTCTACCTCCGTCCCGCCGATCCGCAGGCCGAAGGCTTCCGGGGTTGGCGGCAAGGGGGTCGAAAGCCGGGAGATGCTGACGTCGCGGACTTCGACGCCATCCGCCGCCCGCTCGTGGGCCGAGCGCAGAATCACTTCCCGCAGGCAGTTGAAGCCACGCTTGCTGGTGAGCAACCTAAATTGGTTCTTGGCTTCGTAAGGCGTGGGGGCGGCGCTGACCTCGGAGAGGAAGGCGGCCACCTCCTCTCCACGGGCATACCTGAAAGTCGGCGTCTCGAAAGTGGCAACGGTCGTATCGTCCAGATCCAAGCCGCTGCATCCGCCGGGTTGTCTTTCGAAGTTTTCGTCGTCGTCACTGTCTTCCGTCGGCAGGGTCGTGGATCCCGGGAAGTCCCCAGCGCGCAGCCGCACTTCCCGCGCGAACGCCGCCACCCGCGGCTTCGTCACCGGCCCAGCGACTTCTCCCTGCGCCTGCGGCGCCGCCAGCCCGCCCCCGCACCCGGCCGCAACCGAACCCAGCATCAGCAACGCCAGCCCCGCACCGATTCGCCCCAGCCACATGCCCTGATTATTGAGCCTCGTACCGGCGGACCTTCCCAGGGCAATCCCCGCCGAATGCGCTAGCTTTCGCCCCCGGGCAGCTCCCGCTGGCCCGTCCGAGTTCGCTCGGGGGCGTAGCTCAGCTGGTTAGAGCGCCGGCCTGTCACGCCGGAGGTCGCGGGTTCGAGTCCCGTCGCTCCCGTTCATTGGCTCCCGCATGGTAGCGCGGTTTGCGGCGCCACATTCCAGTTTGGGCGGCTTCGATTTTCGTTCATGGGTACCGCGTATGGGTACCAACTGGCCCGCGCGTAGCTTCGGCGACCGCCGGAAGGCCACCAGTCAGCGGGCGCAGATGCCACTTGGATCTCGCCGAGATCGCGTCGGACCTGCAGCCCGTGGGCCTCGCAGCCGCCAGCAGCCGATCTTTCCAATGAGTCGGGTTGAAACCCAGATTTGCTGAACAGATCTGCTGACAAATAGCTCCAACTAGCCCGAGGGAAAATCACTCATTTTCCAACCGCAGCTTGAATTCGGTCTCAATCGAACCCGTAGCGGCAATGGTGTTTTAAATGCACTAGCTGGGTTTGGAACCTGATTTCTTAATACACATCGCTCCCTCGGTTCGTAAGTTCATCGCCGTACCGAAGTCAAAATCAGCATATTTCTAAGGGGCGGGGGTCTCGTTCGTGAGGAGCAGGGGAGCAGTAAACCGTTTGCACATCGTTGCGGCCTTTGTGCTGCTCTTGCTGGGTTGCGTGGCAGCACCGGTGCTTGCCGCGACCAAGTCCGGCTCGCCTGACGCCAGCGCTCAGACGGCGATGATTGACAGCAGTCGGGTGGGCGGTGCCGATGCCCATGTTGTCGGCGAAGTCGAACAGTCGCCGCGCGAGGAAGCTCCGCTTCCGGAAATCGTTCCGCCCGCCACGGAACGCGAATCAGAGGTTCTGGTGGACCCGACCGAAGCCGAGCGAGCAGAAGCACGGGAAGCACAAGAACGCGAACAGGAGCTCTTGAAGCCGGAGGCCATCGCCGAACGCAAGGCTTCTCAGTTCGCATACACCGACATCGACCCCGCCCAGGCCGAGAATTTGCTCCGCTCTCGCTTTGCCTCGCAGTTGCAGGCGATCGACGCGGACCCCTCGCGTGCGTTGGCTGACGTCAGTCTCGAACGAGTTGTGTCTCCCCACGAAGCGCTTGTCAGCGTCAATGGAGAAGAGTCACTGCTCGAATCGAGCGTTCCTCTGCAAGCAACCCAGGAAGGGGGGGCGCTCCGCAAGGTTGACCTTGGTCTGAAGCAAACCGATGCCGGCTATGCACCCGTGAATTCCCTGGTCGACCTCTCGCTGCCCGAGACTTCCGACGGCCCGATCCAGATAGGCGACAGCGGCCTCGCCCTGACAGCTGTGGGCGCCGAGACCGATGAAGCCGTCCGTCGGTTCGGAGACGAAGATCTCTATCTGCCCGCGGTCGCTGAAGGCACCGACGTTCTCCTCTCGCCGATCACCGCCGGGGTCGAGATATCGGCGCTGATCCTCTCCCGCAACAGCCCCGAGCAGCTCACCTTCGCGGTGACGCTTCCGAATGGCGACGTCCTTCGCGCCAGCCAAGACGGTGGCGCTGAAGTGATCGATCCCGAGAAAAAGGAAGCGCTTGCCACGATCAGCGCGCCGCAGGCAATCGACGCCCAGGGGACCGCGATCCCGGTGAGCCTCGCGGTGAAGGAAACCTCGATCGTGCTCGAGTTTCCCCATCGCTCGTTAGACGTCGCCTACCCGATCCTCGTCGACCCCGAAGTGATGGAAGAAAACTGGGCCGGGTGGTGGGACCCCAACCAACTCAACTACTGGAGTTGGGAGTACAAAAACGTGCCGAGTCCCGAAACGTATATCGGAAGTCGAGCGCCAATCGTCACGAACTGGGGGACGGGTCTCTACCTTCGTTCCCGCTCCAAAACCGAATATCCCGCGGGCAGCTACGGCCGCTTCATATATGTCCCCCAGGGCGGCACCACCTACATCAAGCGAGCCATATTCGGACCCCTTGACTACAACTGGTTCACGTGCAACCAAGGAGAGCCCCATCCCTACGTCGGTGTGTGGGGTACGAATAATGCATGGACGTTCGCCCTTGGGTCCCGACCCAATGCATCCTTCGGCTGGGTTGATACGGCTCCAGCGGGGAATCTTCCCCCTTGGTCCCGCACGGCGATAGTCGGAATGTCTTCCGACTCCAAATCAGAACTCACCTGCGGCCGCGACTACCGGGTGGGCGGCGCGACGATGTACCTCGACGACACCGAGGACCCGAGCCTCGGGACGGTCACCGGCTACCCGACGAACTGGACCAGTGAATCTCCCTTCACGATCAACATGCCGGTCAGCGACGGTGGCCTTGGCGTCTACAAGGGCACCGTCTCGCCGCAAGGCTCTCCTCCCCAAACCAAATCAGCCGGCTGCACCGGGCACATCACCAGTCCCTGTCCCGCCAATTACACCTTTCAGTTCAACCTCACCGGCAAAAGTTTCGACCAGGGCGAAAAACAGGTCCAGGTGAGCGCCGAAGACGCGCTGAAAAAGACGTCGGGCACCTCTGAATTCACGATGAAGGTCGATCGCTCGGGCCCTGAAATCGATTTCGGGCATCAGCTAGCCGAAGCGACTGACGAGACGAATGGCGACGAAAACGACCACACCGGCGCCGACGCTCTCCATCTGCCTGTTTACGACCTTGCCATTGAAGCCACCGACGGCAACCCCAAAGGCGAAGCCAAAGACAAACGCTCGGGTGTCAAAAGCATCGAAGTCTTCCTCGATGAAGAGAAAGCGCCGCGCGAATCTTGGACCCAGTCGTGCCCGACCAGCAGCTGCGCGATGACGAAAACTTTCACGCTGAAACTCAATGAACTCGTTGCCTTGCAGAAGCACACGCTGAAGATCCTTTCCAAGGACTTCGCCGGCAACGAAAGCAAACGCAACATCGATTTCAAGTACGTGCCCGCCACCGGTATCAAAGACGAATACGTCATGCAGCATTTCCCCCTCTTCAGCGGCGAAGCAGAAGAAGGCGAAGAAGCCAGCGGACCCGAACTCGCCGTCAACCTCGTCAATGGCAACCTTGTCTACCAACAAAAGGATGTCGAAGTCACCGGCCCCGGCGCCGACCTCAATGTCGAGCGCTACTACAACTCGCTGCTTCCCGAAGACCAGAACACCGAATGGGGCGACGGCTGGACGTTGGCGCAGACCCCGGCGCTGGAACTCGAAGAGCCCGAATCGGGGCCGCCCGAGGAAGCGACGCTGGTCGAAGAAAGCGGTGCCGTGGAAAGCGCCGTGCAGCTGCCGACCAAAACCGGCGAAGAAGAATTCGACTCGGCGCTGCAAGCGACGATCACCAAGGAAGCCGATGGATACGCACTCGCTGATGAAAGCGGCGAAAGCTCCGGCACCGTGCAGTTCAGCGAAGACGGGCAGGCAACCGGACTGGAAACCGGTGACTACGCGGGGGTCGAATACGACTATGAAGGCGATGAACTCACGGAAATCGCGGTCGACGACCCGGCCGGCGCCGGGGGGCTGGTGCCACCCGAACCGCCCGAAACGCTGGTCAACCCGGTCCCGACCTACGGGTCCGCCTTCGGCTCGACCGGCACCGGCAACGGCCAGATGTCCAAGCCCGGTGGCGTGGCGATCGACGCGAGCGGCAACCTCTGGGTCGCCGACCGCGGAAACAACCGCCTGCAGAAGTTCAACGAAAAAGGCGAATGGGTGAAAACGGTAGGCGCCAAAGGCTCGGCAAACGGGCAGTTTCTGGCGCCGAGTTCGATCGCGTTCACCTCCAGCGGCGGTTTCTGGGTGGCTGACTCCGCCAACAACCGCTTGCAGCAGTTCAACTCCGCTGCGGAATTCGTCAAAGCGGTCAGTGCCCTGGGGTCGGGCTTCGGCTCTCTCACCGACCCCGAGGGAATCGCCGTCGATGCCAAAGGCAACCTCTGGGTCGCCGATTCGGCCAACGGCCGGATTCTGAAGCTGAACGAAAAAGGCGAATCCCCGAAAGTCATCAACCCCGAAGGAATGGGGGCGATCGAACCGACCGGGATCGCCGTCGGCCCCGGCGGCAACGTCTGGGTCGCTGACTGGGCTCACGGCCGCCTGGTCGAGCTGGGCGAAGCCGGCAATCTTCTGCGCAGCGTCGGCAGCGAAGGAACCTCCAACAGGCAGTTCGTGCATCCGGCTTCGGTGGCCATCGATTCGGGTGGGAGGGTCTGGGTAGCCGACGAAGGCAACCAGCGCGTGCAGGAGCTCAATCCGAACGGCAGCTACCTGGCCAGGTTCGGAGCCGCGGGGACCGGCCCCGGGAAGTTCAGCTACCCGACCGGCCTCGCTGTGGACAAAAAAGGTCACCTCTGGGTCGCCGACTCAGAAGGGGAGCGCAGCGCGGTCGCCGGGCCCGGTCCCGTCGCCACCTACTCCCTCGACGCCGGGTCGGGCACGACCGCCCACGACGACACCGGCAATGGCCACGAAGCGAGCCTGAAAAACGGCGTCGAATGGACGAGCGCGGGCAAATACGGTGGCGCCCTTCACTTCGACGGAGTCAACGACCTGCTGACGATCCCCCACAGCTCGGCCCTGGACTTCACCAGCGCCTTCACGCTCGAGGCCTGGGTGAAACCCCAGGAAGAAAACGAGTGGAGCGTGATCTTTATGAAGGAACGCGGCGCCGGCGTCAGCTACCAGCTGCACGCCGAGGGAGGCGATGACTCCCCCTTCGGTTCCGTCGCCGATGCCGGCGGGGAGTCGGAAGTCTCAGGCCCGGATGCGCTGCCGGTCGGCGCCTGGTCACACCTGGCGCTCACCTCTGATGGCAAACACCTGCGCCTCTACGTCGACGGCGAACTGGCCGCGACCGCCGACTCCCGCACCGCGGCGGAGACCAGCGGGGACCTGCAGGTCGGCGGCGACGTGATCTGGGGCGAAGAGGACTCCTTCAAGGGCTCGATCGACGAGCTCCGCATCTACGGCCGCACCCTCAACCAGACCGAAGTCGAAAGCGATGCCGGGACGCCGATCAAAGCCAGCGCCCGAGTCGAGTCCTGGGTGCTCAGCGACAACACGCCGATCTACCGTTCGTCTTTCGGCGCCACGGGATCGGGGCCCGGGCAGTTCTCACACCCGGGCGGCATCGCGCTCGACCAGGAGGGGAACCTGCTGGTTGCCGACGTCACCAACAACCGGATCGAGAAGTTCAACCCCAAGGGCGAATTCCTCAGCGCCTTCGGCGAATTCGGGAGTGGCTTAGGGAAATTCAATCGTCCGACGGGTGTCGCGGTGGCACCCAACGGCGACATCTGGGTTGTCGACTCACTCAATAAACGACTTGAGCATTTCAGCAGCGACGGCAAATACCTCAGCTGGTTTCCATTCTCCGGCAGCAATGCCGAGGCCATCGCGATCGACAGCGCCGGCCACATCTGGGTCAACAGCACCATCCTGGTTGAGTTGGCACCAAACGGCCAGACTTTGCAGCTCATTGGGCAATTGGGTACGGGGCCGGCCAGATTCAAAACCCCGAACGGGGTCGCGATCGGGCCCGGAGGCAACGTGTTCGTCTGCGACAGCACCAACAACAACGTTCAGGTCTTTGCCCCCAACGGCGAATTTCGCCGCCTGTTCGGCGAAGTGGGGACCGGGCAGCTCAAACACCCTGACGCGATCGCGGTCGACGGCTCGGGAACCGTCTGGGTCGCAGACGAGGGCAACAGCCGCATCGTGGCCTTCAACCAGAGCGGCGAATACATCGGTCAATTCGGCACCGCAGGGTCAGGTCCCGGGCAGGTCAGCCTCTCGGGGCCGATGGGCATTGCCACCGACGCCGCCGGCCGGATCTGGGTCGCGGACTCCAATAACAACCGAGTCCAAAAGTGGGCGACCCCGTCCGTTGCGCTCGGAGAATGGGAAGCGGGCTTCGCGAAGCGGATCGAAGAGCCGTCGGTCGACGTTGAAACCTCCGGCGGCCTGGTGGAAAGCGTCGAAGGCGATGAAGCGGGGGCGACCGAGTACGAGCACGACGGTGATCTGCTGACCGCGGTCGACTCAGAAGTCGCCGGCGAAACGAGCTACGACTACGACGCAGCCGGCCACATGACGAAAGTGGACCTGCCGAACGGCAGCTGGGCCGAAATCGCCTACGAAGCGACCTACGCTCGAGTCGAATCGGTCACGGTCTCGATCGAAGGCGCAAAAGCCAAGACCACCTACTTCGACTACGAAGACCAGCCACATCGGCGGACGACGGTCACGCCACCGCCCCCAGATCCAGTGACGACCTATGACATCGGCGCCGACGGGTCGGTGCTGCAGTGGTCAGACGCGGTCGAACCACCTGAACTGAAACTGGCCGGAACGCTGGCCGATATCGCAGTCCGCGAAACCTCCAAACCGATCGAATCCGGGCCGTACAACCTTATTGTGGAAGCCCATTCGGAACACGGCATAGCGTCGATCGAAGTGATCGCCAACGGCAGTGTGCAGGTCAGCGAAAAGACCTGCGCCCAGATCCCCGGCCCACCGATCGAGTGCCGCAACGAAGAAGACGAGTGGGTGACCGAAACCGGAAGCTGGCCGCCAGGCATTGTCTACCTGGAAGCCATCGTCACCGACGCTCTCGGCGGCGAAGCGAGCGAACGCTTCTGGGTCAACATCCCATACACTCCGCCACCCGACCCCGAAGCCGAAGAACCGCCGAAATTTGCAGACATTCAGCACTTCCGGGAAGAATTCGGGCTCGATCTGGATCTCAAAGGCAACACGAGTGCTATCAACGATCGGATCTTCGACCTGATGGGGGCATGGCACAATCCTCACACCCCGGATGGCGAAGTGGCGAGAGCGACGACGGCGCGATGGGGTGTGCCGATGCGCTCAGTGGACGCCGCCGAGCTTGAATATCGCGAATGGTACGTGGCGCAGGATGGCCCGCTCATCCGCGCCTGGGGAGAAGCCAACTACCCCAACTCCTACAGCGGCTACTACGTGGACCACCGACACGGAGGAATCATCCACGTTGGCTTTATGGGGAATCAGACGACGCCGCTCGCGCAGCTCGAATCAGCGCCAGGAATGGTCGCGACGGACGATGACCGATTCGCGTCCTTCGATGAAATGCCTAGTCGATCGTACAGCGAACTCGTGTCTCTGCAGATGGCTATAGCCGTTGAACAAGCGTCACAAGTAGGACTGGAAGGCAAAATTACCGGCCTTAGAGTCGATGTTGAAAACAATGTGGTGTCTGTCGGCGCGACTGATGTTTCAACCGTATCGTCAGCCCTGGCGTCCGCCTACGGAAGCGGGGCGCCGTATGAAGTGCATTATCAGCCGCCAGGAGAACCTCTCTACAAGAACACTCGCTACAACAACAGTGGCCCGGTATATGGCGGCCAAATAATCGCGAAGCAGGTAACGCCCGAACCGGAAGACAGCTATCTGCAATGCACCGCGGGATTCGGTGCTGAAGAAAAGGTCGGCACTAAGCCGAATGGGCAGCCCCGCATTGCTCCTTTCGTCCTAACTGCGGGTCACTGCTATCAACCGGGCGACGTAATAAAGCGGATCCTCGCGGCCCCCGACAAAGACCTGCATTCCCCTGTCAGGATTGGGGTCCAAAGCAACCGTCGCTGGCAGGTCCTCAAAGATCATCAGGAATTTGAGGCTGACGGGGGGGCCATCCAGCTGGACTCGCCGGAACTTACGGCGAACCGAGTGATTGCTCGAGAAGGGGCACTTCAGCAAATTAAAGGCGCGGCTGTAGCTGAAGTCGGAATGGTCGTGTGTGGATCCCTGGGCAAGAAGAACGCCGTGCAATGTCAGCCAATTCCGGGTCCGGCTGAAATCCGGGTCGGAGATTTTGAGATCCCATATAGCGGACCATTTTGGGAGGTGCCTTTGGGGTTTTATGGAGAACCGGGCGATAGCGGATCACCGGTCTGGTCACCCCATAACGGAAAAGCGATTGGGCTTTATGTGTATGGCCCGGCTCCGTCGCTCATGACGCCGTTGCTCCCGCCGCCGCTACCGGAAAAAGGACTCTATCCTTGGCTCAAACCTGAACGAGCAGATGCGCCAGGTCTGTTGAATAAGCCGTTCATGGGCAAACACCTCTACATAGCCAAGTGATGGGCTTCTCGCAAAACTTGGGCTTGAGAAGACTGGATGCAGCGCGAAGACCTGCGGTATGATGCTGGGGTATGTTCGGGGATGAAGATGTATAAGCAAATCGGCATAGCGACTCTGGCAATAGCCATTGTTGTAACGATCGCTCCGGGACAAGCCGTGGGTGGCGGTCCAGTCGGATCAGGAAGTGCGCTCAACTGCAGGCACCATTCCGTCGTTGACTATGCGCATCCGCTCGAGCGGATGCGCCCGATTCCGAGAGTACCTGCGTCTGGGAAGCTGGGATTTGGTCCGGGCGCGCTGAGGCTACAGCGCCCAGAGATTGTGTCCGTGGGGCCCGTAAAGATCGGTTACCTGTTGGTCAACCAGGGAAGCCGGAACTCTCCCGGTGGGAGTGGCTGGAGCGCATCCACTCAGCTATGGAGAGTCGACCGGACTGGAACACCCATTCGGTCCGTTGGAAGTGAGAAGCAGAGCATTAGTGGCGTATGGCGTCAGAAATCAACGAACAAGCTTCTCGGCAGATATCGCGTCCCAAGGAGTCCCCGGGCCTACCGGGTGGATGTTGTATTTCGTGACGACGCTGGCGCCGTCAGGGGCCACTACAGCGAATACGTGCGAGTTGTCCCGAGGCGGCTCGACGTCAGGCTGGCATTGTCATCAACCGCTCTGGGTATCGGCGATCTCCTCCGCTGGCGCCTCGAGAATTATGGGACGGTTGCGATGTCTTATGGGCTTCAGTTCCGCATTGAACACTACGATGGGTCTTCTTGGGTCGACGCCGGTCTAGCGCCTAAAGGCTTTCCGGCCGTCGGTTTCGTAGCCGGCGGCGGCGTAGCCAGTAAGTGTCAGGCGCTTAAGGTGCCAATGGGTACGGAGCCGGGTAGGTACCGAGTCTCAAAGAGCGCGGAAATTGGTTTTCAGCCCTCTCGGGAGTACCTTGCTGAGTTCGATGTAGTCGGCTAGACCCGCAAGACTCGCCCAGCGTGACCAGAACGCTTTGGGCAACACTCTGGTGGCGATAGCGAATCAGACCCGTTGCAACTGGGAAACGGCGTTCTCCTTTCTTCGAGGGTGCCGGAGTTCATGTCCCATAGAGGGTCCCTGTGGGTGTCAACGGTCTGATGGACACTCACCTCGTCCAGCCGGCGTTGCCTTCTGCGAGCCGGATTGTCGAGCGCCCCCGGCTGTCCGGCTGATACATAAGGCTGGCGCCTGATCGGGTGAGCCTCGCCTGTTCGTCGGCATTTGGGACTCGGGCCCGTGTGTATCAGTGCTTCGTGTGACTCCGACGTCTCATCGCAGGGGGCGTCAGCAGACTTCCGCGGGGAGCGGACTTTCACCACTGCCGAGTAATCGGACCGAGTTCCGTGGCAGGGCGTGGCGCTCGACAGATAGGTAGCGCTGGCGGGGCCGGGTATCAGCTGTCGGCTTCGCGCCATTCGGCGGTCCTGCAGGACTGACTGTCAGATAGCGACCCGTTGCAGCCCTTGATGGTTGCGACTGGGTTGTCGTCCCGCTGCGGGGTCGATCCCTCCCAGATTTGCACGCCCTGGCGGGCGTGCCTGGGGTCGGTATCGGCCCCGCAGCGGGTGGGGCCTCCGTGAAAGGACGGCCATGTCCGAGACGCCACTCCTGCCCTCTGGCGGATCGGAGCCGAAGCGCGGATCTCTGACCGGCGGTGCTCTGACCGATGAGGTCTTCGATTCGTCACCGACCCTCCTGCGCCCAGCTCGTGGCGGCGACGCCGTTGCGGGCCTCCAACAGTTCTTCACCCCCGTCGAGGCCGCCGAGCTTATTGCCCAGGTCAACGGACGATCGCTGTCGACCCTTGACTTGACCGCGGGCGACGGAGCCCTGCTCGCCGGAGTTGAAGGGGAGTCCAGATTCGGGATCGAGATAGATGCCGACCACCTGGCATCTGACGCCTACCGAGCGATCCACGGCGACGTGCAGCGTGCCTACCCGCTGCTGCGGCTTCTTGGTACCCGATTTCCGCGAATCGCTTGCAACCCGCCCTTTGGCCTTGATTGGTCCCCGAACGGCCAGCGGGAAAACTCGACGGTGGCGACCTGGCGCATGGCGATGGGACTCCTCGCTGCCGATGGTTGCGGTGCCTTCATCGCTGGCCGCGACCGCTTCATTCGCGATGTCGCCAATCGTCCTGATGCCGCTGGGATTTATGCCACCGTCGAGTGCGAGGATCTCTTCGAGGGGGTTGCGCTCCCCTGCCTGATTGCGTTCTTCGTCGCTCCCGAGAACGTCGCCGCTCCACGTGAGGGAGGCGGGCTCCGCCTCTCGGCGCGGCGCGATGGGCTTGAGGATCTTGCCGGCGAGCTTCGTGCCGAACGCGCTCGGGTCAGCGGCTACGTTGCCGAGCCGTTTCGGTGTCGCCGCCGCGAAGCGCTGACCAAGGATTTCGCCACGGTCGCCGAGGAGCTAACCCGACGCCGCCGGGCCGCGGCTGCGACTAGGCAGTCCCACGACCTGTGCATCAACGGCAGCCGTATCTCTGTGCGGCCAAGTCCCTTCGCCCGTCTCGCCCTCAATCAGCGAAGGGTCCTGCGGAACATCGAGCGCCTACACGGTCAGCCTACGACCTACTTCGCCTTGAACTTGCGGGAGTGGCGCCAGCTGCGGTCGCTCGCCGCAGATGAGGTTCTGACGCTGGAGCCCGCTCTGCTCGACGCCGTTGCTGTCGCGATCGCTAGCGCAGAACAGGCTGTCTGCCCGCTCTATGAGGTCCGCCCTCAGCAGCGACTCGCCTTTCTGGACGACCTCGATTCGATCAAGTGCATCGCCTCCGATCCCGAGCGCGGCTTCGAGGCCGGCGAGCGCTACCCGCTCGTCACGTCGAGCGACATCAAGGTCAGCCATGCCGAGCGCCCTCACCACAAACGAAATGGCGACGTTGAAATCCGCCGTTACGAGCATGAAGCCAAGGTGCTGTCGGTCGTCATCGACGGCAACTCATTCTCCGAGTGCGCGACCGACGTCGAGTACCTGCTTGAGCACTTCGAGCTACCCGATCCCGGTGACCTCGGCACGAGATTCCCGAAAGAGGTCGAGGCCGCGAGGGCGGTTCTCAGAGACCTCGCCGAGGCCAACGGATTCGACTTCAAGTGCTCAGAGACCGAGGACTGGCAGCTCGAGGATCTCGCCCGCCTAGTTCTCAAGGGCTCGGGCGTTCTGGCCTGGGAGCAGGGTGGAGGAAAGAGCCTCGGCGGCGCGACCCTGATCCACGCCCAGTGGGAGCGGGGTGCCGCCCACAAGGGTCTGATCGTCTGCCCGCAGGACTTGGTTCCCCAGTGGAAGCGCGAGATCAAGCGCTTCTACGGGGAAGAGCCCGAGCACATCGTCAGTCCTGCTCAGGCTCGCGCCGTTGCCCGACATCTGAAGGCGGGCGGGACCGGCCTCTACATCACCCACTACGAGGTGCTGTCCCTTCTCGGCCGGGTCGATGAGGCGCTGCCGATCGTCCCGATTCGCGCCGGCGCCGGGGATCGTGAGGAGGCAGGTCGCACCGCACTGACCTCCGAGGAGTTCTGTCCCCGGTGCTTCTCCTCCAGCAAGGACGGCTGGCAGCAACAGAGCCCGCACGTTTGCCAGTCGTGTCGCTACGTCCACAAGCGCCTGCGGGTGAAGACCGCCGGCCACTACCTCGCCGGCGCCTTCGCCGATGGTGTGATCGTCGTCGATGAGGGAACGCTCGCGAAGGGCAATGACTCGTTGCGCTCCAAGGCGATCCGCGGGCTGCGCGCCAGACACCGCTACCTGCTCACCGGCACGCCGATCTCCAACTACGTCAACGACGTCTTCTGGCTGCTTTGGTGGACGCTCGGGAACGCCACCCTTCGTTTCCCGTTCGACTACGAGGGCGGGCGGGCGAAGTTCGAGGCCGACTTCTGCGTCATCGAGTACTTCCGCAAAGAAGGACGGCGCGAGAACCGCAAGGTGCTGCCGCAGGTCACGAACGTCTCGCGCCTTTGGCGCCTGCTCTCGGGCGCGATGGTGCGCCGCCGCAAGCAGCACATGGGCAAGCTGCCGCCGCGGACGACGCGGACGATCGCCGCGCCGATGGGCAAAGCGCAGCTGGACCTCTACAAGTTCTGGCTGAAAACGTCCAACTTCGAGCGCTACTTCGCCTGGAAACACCCGGGCCACGCGCTTCTGGAGGCCGGGCTGGTGGAGAAGTTCGCCGCCGGCCTCGGCCAGCTGACGAAGCTCGAGTACGCCACGACCCTGCCGGAGGCGGACCCCGATCGCGAGTGGAGCGGCACCGACTCCCTCGCACATTCCAACTGGACCCCGAAGAACCTCAAGGTTCTCCAGATCGCCCTGGAGCACGTCCAGCGGGGCGAGAAGGTTCTGATCGGCTCGGACCTGATCGAGACCGGCCGCTGGCTCTGTGACCGCCTGGTCGAAAAGGGAGTCCGCGCCAGTCACATCGTGGAGGAGCGAAACGGTCGAGCGGCGACGATGAACCCGCGCAGGCGCGCCAAGGCCATAGAGCAGTTCAAGACCGGATCCACCCAGGTCCTCTGCTGCGGGATCCCCTCGATCCGCCTCGGCCACTCGCTCGAGGCAGCATCGTGCGTGATCGCCAACGGCCTCGTCTTCTCCTACGAGATGTTCGATCAGTTCATCGCCCGCGCCTGGCGCCTCACCTCCCCGGGTCCGGTCTCCGTCTACGTCGCCCTCACGCTCGGCTCGATCGACCCGAAAAAGTGGGAGCTGCTGTGCCAGAAGGCGCAGGCCGCCGACCTCGCGCTTGACGGCCAGTTGGTCGATGAGCCCGAGCAGCCGATTTCACGGGAGGAGTTCCTGCGCGACCTCCGCAAGCAGGGAGTGAAAGCCACCGGCGACGAGATAGCGGAGGCCGACATCCGCTCGGCGTGGGAGGCCACCGCAATGATGGCCGCGCCCGCGACCGGCAGGAAGGTGTCCACGGTTGGTAGCGAGTCGCGTCAGGCGACGGTGGACTGGCACCGCGTAGGGATCGAGGAGAGCGAACAGCTGGATCTGTTTGCCGCCTCCTCTTAGCTCTGGATCGGCCCTGCCTTGCGGCCTAGCAGACCTCCCCCGTCCGGCTTCGCCGTCCTCCTCCGGCCCGCTCTGCCAGGCGGCATGACCAATCCACAGCTACTGAAGGAGGGTTCCCGATGAGGGGCGATCCTGCGATGAGCGCGCCTGCCACCCATATAGGGCCGCCCGAAGCCTCGACGCTGCGCCGGCGCCGGCACGACCCCGGCGCCGGCTGGGCCCCTACGACCCGGGGCCTTTGGCTGCCGCCCGCCAGTAGGAGCAAATACGACCTGCCGATCGGGCTCGATTTATTCGCCGGGGCCGGTGGCTTTTCGCTCGGCTTTCACCAGGCGGGCTGGCACGTCGTAGCCGCTTGCGAGCAGGATGTCTGGGCGGCACTCACTTACCTGACCAACCTGGCTCGCCCTGGCGTCAAGATCCATTTCCTCGACGGGGAGGAGGGCGAAGATCGCTTTCTACGTGCCCTGCGCAAGCAGTGGGGTCTTTCCGTCCCCCGGGGTCCGCAGCCCCGCGAGCTGACCGACGACGATCTCGACCAGCTCGCACGAGAACTTCGCGACCCGACCAAGTTGACGGGCTTCGCGGGCTCGGGGTGGATTTCAGGGCAGCCGGCCGACGCGCCGGGCTGCAAACATTTCTACCTGGGCGACGTCAAGAAGTTGACCGGCGAGCGGGTTCTTCGAGACCTGGACCTGGAGCCCGGCGAACTCGACGCCATCTTCGGCGGTCCGCCCTGCCAAGGGTTCTCGAAGTCTGGGAAGAGGGAGGTCATGGACCCGCGCAACTCGCTCGTCTTCGAGTTCACCCGGTTGGTCAGGGAGACCTCGCCCAAGACCTTCGTGATGGAGAACGTCCCGGCGATGGCCTCGATGGTGACCCAGGAGGGCATCCCCGTCGTCGACGCCCTGGCACTCGACCTGGAGCGCGGTGGCTGGGGCACTCTCGCGGCGATCAAAAACATGCTCGAGGCCAGTTCGGGAGTCGGCGCCGCGGTGAAGCCAGGTGCGATGCCTAAGCGCCAATCGCAGATCATCAAGGAAGAAGAAGCCGCCGCCGAAGAAGCCGACCAGCTGGCACTGGAGATCGGATGAGACCCAAGCCTCGCACGATCCGGGGGTGCTGCTCGGGTGCCGGCCGACTCCTGCAGTCCGTGGGTGTCGAGACCGACGGAGGCCACGCCATCGAGGCGACCTTCCTGGCCCACCGCAATGAGGTGAGCCGCGGAGAAGTCGACTTCGTGAAGCTCGCAGCGATTCACCTGGCGCGCCTCGCCGAGGAGCCGACCCTGTGGTGAGCGGCGCGGACTTCGACACCCGGCGGCTCCGATGGGCGTCCGCGTGGGACTCGCCGGCCGCAGGAGCCGCCCCGCCAGTTTCGCACGCTGCGCGTGCGGGGGCGGGGGCAATAGGCTCCCGCAGCCGGCGAGGGGCTACACCAACCTCAAGGAGGCTCCCGATGAGGGATCCGCTGAATAAAGAACCCGAGACCGGTACTCGCTTCGCCGTGATTGTTCCTTCGGAAGGCTCTGCCTACTACCTCGCCGACCCAAAGACGTTGATCCAGGTGCCCCTGGACCGCGACGGCTTTGCGCGCATTGCCAGTCCAGATATTTCTCAGCCCGACGGCGCCGAAGTCGACTTCGATCGAGCGTTCGAGACGCCCACCGAAGCCGAGCGGCTGCGCAGGATCGAGGGCATCCTCCGATCTCTTCCCGATGACGCGACTGTCGCCGGCGCCGACCCCGTACCAGTCACTCGCTCTGACCTCTCTGCGCTACTCACTGCCATCGGCTCAGCGCGCAGCCGCGCGGCCGATGCCTACCGCGCCGAGGCACGGAGCTTGAGGCTCGGCGGTTGGTCCGGAGTGGCCGCGAGTTATGAACAATTCGACCTCCTGTTGGGCCGCAGCGCAGAGCAGATGATCAAGGCGGCCGAGTCCATCTCGGTCTCTAAGGATCCCGTGGCCGATCTCGCCGATCTGATGCCACAGGTCCGTTGGATCAGCTGACCCTTTATCCGAGCTTCCCCTAGCTCCGAGCGAGCGTCTGCGTCTACCAAACCGGGCACCTTGCTCTCCCGATTCGCGCACGGCTGTGGCCTGCGCTCGGGTGGCGGGAACCTGCCTCCTCATGCGAGGGCCGGCGACGTCACCGGCCCCCGCATTCGGCGGGCGGCCTCCAAGAGGAGGTTCCGATGTCCACAACGCTCGCTGTTGCTGGAGGCCCGCGCGCCTTTTCCTACGGCGGCGGTACCCAGAGCACCGCCGCCTTGGTCCTCGCCGCCGAAGGGCACCTCGATTTTCAGACGTTTCTCTTCGCAAACGTCGGCGAGGACTCCGAGTTCCCCGCCACCCTTCGATATCTGCGCCAGTTCGCGATGCCGTTCGCCGAGATGCACGGGATCGAACTAGTCGAGGTCCGGAAGCGCACTCGCGACGGAACGCCGCAGACCTTGCTGGAGCGGATCGACGCTTCGCCCAGGAGCATCCCAATCCCGGTGCGGATGGGTCCTGGCGGCGCCCCCGGAAACCGCACCTGCACCGCCGAGTTCAAGATCCGCGTGATCGAGAAGGAGCTGCGCCGCCGAGGTGCTGCCAAAGACGCGAAAGCCATCGTCGGGATCGGGATCTCGACCGATGACCCGGGCCGCGTTGGGAGCGAAGTTGACCATCGCACGCCGTATCAGCTGCGTCGCTACCCACTGATTGAGGCCGGCCTCTCACGCGCCGACTGCCAGCGGGTGATCCAGGCCGCCGGCCTGCCGCTGCCTCCGCGCTCGGCCTGCTGGTTCTGTCCCTTTCACTCGGCCGAGGAATGGCGCCGCCTCGCCCGGCGAGAGCCGTCGCTCTTTGAGAAGGCATGCCGGCTGGAGGACAAGATGCACGCTCGGGGTGAAGCTCTCGGTCGGGGCGAGTTCTACTTCACCCGCTACAGAGTGCCCCTGCGGGACCTGTTCCACGGCAATGAGCTGTTGCTCTTCGATGAAGAGGACCCGCTGGGCCTGGAGGCCGGATGCGACTCGGGTCACTGCATGACGTGATCGTCCGCCGATCAACGGGCGACGCCTCCCGATCCTGGCACGGCTTCGCCGTGCATCGGGTCGGCGATCGCCCGCCGATCGGCGGCGGGCTAATGAAGGAAGGACGCACATGCTCTGCACTGTTAAGACCTTCACCCTCGACGGCATCTCCGCCCGCCCGGTGCGGGTCGAGGTCGACGTCCACCGCGGCCTGCCCGGCTTCGCGATCGTCGGTCTCCCGGACGCCGCGGTGCGGGAGGCACGCGAGCGGGTGCGGGCGGCGTTGGTCAACTGCGGCTATGAGTTCCCTCTACGGCGGATCGTCGTCAACCTGGCGCCGGCGAGCTTGCGCAAGGCGGGTCCGGGGATGGACCTGGCGATCGCCGTCGCCCTACTCGGCGCCTCCGGGCAGCTTGAGACTGAGTCGCTCTCGCGGATGGCGATCGTCGGCGAGCTGGCCCTCGACGGTTCGACTCGATCCGTCAACGGGGCGCTTGCGATCGCCGAGGCGGCGCGGGAGGGAGGGGCCGACGCGATCATCCTCCCAGCAGAGAACGGTCCCGAGGCGGCTCTGGCGGGCGGGGTCGACGTCCTCCCGATCGACAGCCTCAGTCAGCTACGGACGCTGGTCGTCGGGGAGTGGGAGCCGCTGCGGCCCGAGCCGCTGCCGCTGGAGCTCGGTCCGGCGGCCGGCGGACCCGACCTCGCTGACCTGCGCGGGCAACGGCACCTTCGCCACGCTCTCGAGGTCGCCGCCGCCGGCGGCCACAGCCTGCTGATGATCGGCCCGCCCGGTGCCGGGAAGTCGCTGGCGGCCGCCCGTCTGCCCTCGATCTTGCCGCCGCTGGCGCCAGTCGAGGCGCTCGAAGTCGCCCGCATCGCCAGTGCCTGTGGCCGGCTCACGGGTGCGGGGCTGGCCGGTCGTCCCTTTCGAGCGCCGCACCACACGATCAGCCCCGCGGGCCTGATCGGCGGCGGCATGCCGCCGCGGCCCGGCGAGGTGACCCTCGCCCACGAGGGCGTGCTGTTCCTCGACGAGTTCTGCGAGTTCCGCCGCGACGCGCTGGAGGCCCTGCGCGGGCCGCTGGAGTCAGGCGAGGTCTCGATCCTCCGCCTTGCCGGCGGCCAGCCCAGTCTGCCCTGCAGATTCATACTGGTCGCCGCCGCCAACCCTTGCCCGTGTGGGCGCGGCGACGCCGACCCCGATTGCAGCTGCTCTCCGGCTGCGGTGCAGAGCTACCAGGGGCGTCTCAGCGGCGCCCTGGCGGACCGCATCGAAATGTTCGCCGCGGTCCACCAGCCCAGCGCGCAGGAGATCGGCGGCGCCCCGGGTGAGCCCTCTGCCGATGTCAGGGAGCGTGTCAGCGCCGCTCGCGAGCGTCAGGAGCGTCGCCTCGGCCCGGGGAGGTGCAACGCCGAGATGACCCCGGGGGAGGCCCGTGAGTGCGCCCTGGCGCCCCGCGCCGGGGCGCTGCTGGCCGAGCTCTACTCGCGCCAGCGCCTCAGCGGGCGGGCCCACGACCGGGCGCTGCGCCTGGCCCAGACGATCGCCGACCTAGCCGATGCCGAGGCGATCGGCGAGGAAGAGATGGCGCAGGCGCTGCAGCTGCGGAGGCGGGACCGTGGTTGACCCTCATGCTGATTTCCGGCGTGCCTTCGCCATGACATTGGCACCCGGTCACTTCGAGCGCTAGAAACCCAATGACTTGGGAGGGGCGAGCGTCGTGTCACATCGCTTAGGTATCGGAGAGGGCGGGTTGGTCGATCTTCCCTCTGTCGCCGTCGAGAGGCTGTGAATCGGTCCTGCCTCGGGGGCCTAGCAGACCTCCCCCGTCCGGCTTCGCCGTCCTCCTCCGGCCCGCTCTGCCAGGCGGCATGACCAACTCACAGCCACATATTCCGCCGAGTCCGAAGCAACTCCGCTACCTCGAGGGTCTGCGTGAGGCCACGGGGCAGACCTACACCTATCCAAAGACCAGCGGTGAGGCCAGCAAGGAAATCACCCGCCTCAAGAAGGTAAAGCGAACCAGCCGAAGCGACCGCCGTCGTGAGGTGCAGTCCGTACGCCGCGCGATGGCATCCGGCCGAGGAGACGGCGCTCGCATCCGCGACGACGAGCTCAGCGGCTACGGCTCGACCTCCACCTGGGCCGACCCCTGGGCCGACGTGCGCCGAGCGGAGGAAGAGGAAGAGCGAGCCCGGAGGAACCAACATGCGTACTGACACCAAAACCCATGACACTCAGCTGAGTCCCTGCCGGCGCGAGGCTCTCGCTGCCGACCTCGAGGGCGCTCAGTGGTTTTGTCCGGCCCAGGACATCCGCGACGGACTAAGCCCGGAGACGGTGCTCTGCCGACTTGAAGTTGTAGCTCACCAGGACGGCGAGCCCACCGCAGATGCGGCGGCAATCATCGACGCCCACATCACCAATCCGCGCAAGCCGGGCGCTCCAGGGAACCACCTGTGAGTCGGCCGCGGCCCGCATCCGGCAATTGCATCGTCTGTGGACACAACACCTCCGATGGAGACGACTCTGCGGGCCGCTGGCACTGGCGCTGCGCGGACAGCCTTGAGTGCGCCCTCCGGCGTAACCGCAGGAAAAAGCGTCCGCGCCCGGAGGCGGCTGTTCGCGCCGAGTGGTCCCGACGACAGGCCAGGCAGCGGATCTCCCCTTCGATCCCGAGCGGTTAGTCGGCCCTGGCGCTCGCCGTTCGACGCCTCCCGATTTTGGCACGGCTTCGCCGCGCATCGGGTCGGCGAATCGCCCGGCGACCGGCCGGGCCGACCCAAGGAGAAGACATGTCCAGCCCACACGCCTGCCCCGATTGCCTACGCCGCTCCTGGCTCCTCGCCTTGCTCGCCCCCTACATCGAGAAGATCGTCAGGCGACCGCCCGACGCGCTCTCACTCAGCGTTCTCGAGTTGTCCAACGAGATGCTGGCCGCCGTCGCGGCGCCGCAGACCGCAGAGCAGATCCTCGCCCGAATCAGTGCCATTCCGGAGTCGAACTTCCTGGGGGAGATCGAGGACTCGCACTGCTGGGCGTGCTGTCGCCACGACGAGCTCTACCCCGAGCAACTGACCCACGACACCAGCGCCCCGCCGGCACTGATCGGCCGCGGTGATCCCGCTCTGCTCAGCCAGATCAACATCGACGGGACCGTTGCCATTGTCGGTGCCCGCCGGGCGACCTCCTACGGGCGAGAGATTTCACGCCGTCTCGGCGACGAACTCGCCGACTCGGGCATCAACGTTGTCAGCGGCCTGTCTTTCGGGGTCGATGGCTGCGCTCACCGTGGCGCGATCGACCACGACGGTCTCACGGTTGCCGTCCTGCCCTGCGGGCCCGACCAGGCCTACCCGGCCGCCCATCGCTCGCTCTGGAGGCGGATCACCGAGAGAGGTCTCGTCATCTCCGAGATGCCACCGGGAACGTCACCGTGGAACTGGGCCTGCTTCGCTCGCACGCGGATTATCGCTGGGTTGGCGGCAATGACGATCGTCGTCGAGGCCGCTCCTCACTCTCCGTCGCTGATCGCTGTCGAGCAGGCCCAGCGTCTACGTCGGCGTGGGGTGGGCGCCGTCCCCGGCCCGGTCACCTCCCGCGCTTCGGCCGGCACCAACTCGCTCCTTAAAGGTGGCGCACAGTTGGTGCGAAGCGCCGACGACATTCTCGCCCACCTCGGCCGAAGGGACGGTGCGTCGTGACCAGCGCCGACAGGATTAGGTCGCGCTATGAGGAGGCGCTGCAGGTTGCGCTTAACGCTGCCCCCGGCAGCGCCTCGATCAGCGATACCTTCGCCGCCTACCTCCTCGCCCTCGACCTGATTGCGGGCGAGGAGCGGGATCAGAAGGCCGGCTACTCGCCGGCGAATGCCCTGCTTGCGGTGATGGAGGTCTTCGGCACCGGCGTCGGCCCGCGCGTGGCCGAGATGCTCGGTGTCCCGTACAACGTCCCAGGCAAGACGTTCGTGTCCCCACGCGTCGCCGATGGGACCACCAGCCTCACCGAGCGGATCGGGAGGTCGTCTTCGGATGGAGGTCCCGATGACCATCGGTGAGGAGATCGCAGCCGACCACGCAGCCGAGGCGGCCGACACTCTGCGTATCGCCGCCGACGTGGGCGATCCCTATCTCCGCGGCGACGCGATCTGGGAAGCCGTCGAGCGCTTGAGGCGCGCTGTCTTGCACCTCGGCCATTGCCGCGATCAGCGCACCGGCTTCTTCGCCGACCTCGTCGAGAAGCTCGAAGAAGGCTGCGATGGCAGCGCCGAGCCGCCGGCCGGCCCCGCGCTCAGCGCACTCGCCCACGAAGTTGACCACCAGCTGAGGACCTTCACCGGCCTCTGTGCGTGAAACAGGGCGCCGTTCGGGCCGCGCAGCGAGTCGAGCTTCTCGCCCGACCCAACAACACGAAAGGACAGACCCATTACCTCCATGAGCCGCAGAGCGGCACTCGTGAAACTCGCGGAATCGCATGAGGTACATCGTTGGGACAACAACTCCGGTGCCCAGGACCTCCGCCGCTACCTCGACGATCCGGAGACGATCTGCCGATGGGTCGCGGTCACTCGCGCCTCCGACATGCTGATCACCTACCTCGTCGCCGACTTCGACAACTGCGCCGACGCGAAGCGGGGTGCAGAGGAGAACATTGAGAACGCCCTGCATGAGGAGCTTCCGGTGGAAGTGGTTGATCTTGACTCCGGCACCACGATCGCGTGTCGCATGGCTGCCGTCTGGTTGGACGACGAGACGGCATCCAATAGCCGGGCTGGGCAGGGGTCCGCGGCGTAGTCGTGGTGATCGTCCGGACTCCAGAGAGGGAGTCCATTTGCCTCACCCCAGGGTGGCACCCGCCTCCCGCACTTCAACCCCCAAAAGGGGGCTTCCCTCGCCTTCGGCTCGGCTCCGTGCAGTCGGTCGGCCGCCAGTCCTGGGTTCGTCAAACGAACCACCTCTCAAAGGAGGACATGATGGAGGACGTAAACCACACCGTGCAGACTGGCAACCTGACCGCCGACCCAGAAGAATTTACGACGAGCGGCGGCACCGTGATCGCCAGGATCAGAATTGCGGTCAATGGCCGGCGTAAGAAGGGCGACGAATGGGTCGACGACGTGAACTTTCTCAACGTCAAGGCCTTCGGGACTCACGCGGAAAACGCGCTGAAGTACCTGAAAAAGGGCCGGAAGATCCTGGTCGACGGCCGGCTCGACTGGAGCGAGTGGGAGGCCAAAGACGGAAGCGGGAAACGCCAAGGGGTCGAGATCATCGCCAACAAGCTGACCTACCTGGGTGCTCCGAAAAAGGCTGAGGGCGAGGCCGAGGAGGAGATAGCCGGCGTCGGGGCCGGCGGTGGCGAAGAGGACGACATTCCGTTCTAGGTCAGAGGCAACTCAAGGGTCCGGCGCAGTTGGCCGGGCCCTTTTTTTGCCCCAGGCGGGGCGCTAAGCCGGAGGAATCGAACAGAGGAGGAGGGGACGCCTGCTCTTAGCAATTCTAGCCCTAGCGGCACCCCGCGCAAGGTCGCTTCGCTCCCTTCCCCTCCGCTTCGCTCCGGTGCGCGGTGCGCCTTTCTCGGGCTTTTTCGCTGGCAAGCAGCGCGAGTAACTCAACAGCTAGCGAAAGGAAGACCAATGAATGTCAAAAGGCGCTTGAGCGGCTTGGAAAGGCTGGCGTATCACCACGACGTCGACCGCGACGAAGCCAATGACTCCGCGCGGATGCTCGCCGATTTCCTCGACCACCCCGAGGCCATCTGTCGATGGGTAGCGATATCGATCTCAACCGAGACCGGGATCGCCTGGCTCAAAGCCCGGTTCGCCACCCCCGGTGAGGCCATCCGAGAGGCCGAGAAAAGGTACAGCGGAGACGCACCGGGGGAGTTTGTTCCGAGCAAGATCGTCGACCTCGATACCGGGAACGTCAGCCACTTCCAGATGTGGACCGGATGGCGCGAGCTCAAGTACGAACCGGAGCCGGTGTAGCACTTCCGGCGCAACTCTGAGTTGCGAGGCCCGGCGCAGTTCGGCCGGGCCTTTTTTTGCCCTCGCGGGCGACGGCCCGCGCCCCGAGGAGACGAGGTGAAGCGGGGAGGGCTCGTGCTGGCTTGCTGAAATTTTAGCCCGAGCGGCACTCCGCGCAAGGTCGCTTCGCTCCCTTCCCCTCCGCTTCGCTCCGGTGCGCGGTGCGCCTTTCTCGGGCTTTTTCGCTGGCAAGCAGCGCGAGTAACTCAACAGCTAGCGAAAGGAGCAGTTCACATGACTCAGATGCAGATGGAGACTCAGGTGAGGACCGAAGTCCTCGGCAGGATCACCAAGGCGCCGACGTTCGCGCGGACTATGGACGGCGGTGTTCCGGTCTGTCGGTTTACGGTGGCGACGGAGGTGGGGCCGGCGAGCAATCCGGTGGTCAAAGACATCTTCGTTGTCGGCAATCCGAGTGGCAGGCGGGACGAGCCTCTGGCGGTTGCCTGCCGGAGGTTGGCCGTGGGCAGTCTCGTCTACGTGCCGGGGGTCGAGTACCAGACGATGCGGAAAGTTCGGGGCGTGCGGTTCCCGGTGAGCGCGATCAAGGCCGAGGACGTGAGACTGAGGGCGCGGGCATGAGCGCCCGCGTCGACCTCTGCGGACGGGCTCCGTTCGATGTCGATGCTTCGACCCGAGCGGTGCGGCTTCACGCCCGCTCGCCAGGGAGGATGTGCCTGTGAAGACGCTGACGATCATGGTGATGGCGGTCCTCCTCGCGCTCGCCTGCTTCGGCTGCGCGGTCTCCTCCCCCGGAGCTCCTTCTGCCGATGCTCGGCCACCGGGTTCGATCTCGGCACGCGTCGCCTACGGCGTCGACGGCGACACCCTCCGGGTTCAGCTCGACGGCGGTCTCACCTACGTTCGCCTCGTAGGCGTCGACACCCCCGAGGACGTTCGTCCCGGCACTCCGGTCGAGTGTGGCGCCGAAGAGGCCGCCGCCTCGATGCGCCGGCTCGCGCCCGAAGGTGCCCCGGTCCTGCTTCGTCCCGACTCCGTCGCCGACGCCTACGACCGCTACGGGCGCCTCCTCGCCCATGCGTTTATCGACGGCCGTCAACTCGAAGTTGCGCAGTTGCGCCGCGGCTGGGCGGAGGTCTACCGCTTCGAGGGCCAGCGCTTCGACGGCCTCACCCGCTTCGAGGGCGCTCAGCGCGCCGCCAGACGCCACGGTCGCGGCGTCTGGTCTGCCTGCGGCGGCGACTTTCACTCATCGTCCTAGCTCGCGCCGGCCCTTCCTCCGCGGGGCGCCACCCCCGCCTGCTCGAGCCCGGCTTACCTCCCTCTCCCCGTTCCAGGCCCCCGCCGGTTGACGGCCGGCGCCCTTTCGCGGCGGCTGGCGCCGGGCTCATCGCTATCGAAAATCCAGCACCCGGCAACCCACAACCAGGAGTCACCAGCAAAAAGCGCCCAGCACCAGCATCAGCAGACGAATCGTCACAGCCCAGCAGTCCATCAGCTTCAGCGATAGGCAGGATCAGAGGGCGATGATCAGGGCTTTCAGGCAGTCCTAGAAAGCCTCCCCAGGCACCAGCCCCGACGGCCGACACACTACGAACCCTCCGGTTCACCCGATGCAACCGGCCGCGCCGCCGGACATAGAAGGCGTGGTCGGAGTGACGAAAATCGGGCGGGGAAACGCGAAGTATTGGATCGAAGCCGTCGCTGAGGGCGGCGAGGACTACTACACGAAACCTGGCGAGAAGCCGGGCGAGTGGATGGGCGAGCTTGCCGCCGAGCTCGGCCTCGACGGGGAAGTCGACCGCGAGGCGTACTTCGCGGTCCTCGCCGGCAAGCATCCTTTGACCGGCGAAGTCCTCGTTCATCGCCCCGAGCCGCGTGTCTTCACCGACGCCTCCGGTAAGACCCGCCGACTGGAGCCGATCCTGGGCTACGACATCAGGCTCTCGCCGCCGAAGTCGGTCTCGCTGATGTGGGCGATCGGCTCGCCGCAGGAGCAGGCGCTGATCGAACGGGTCCACCAGCACGCCGTTGGCGAGACGCTCCGCTACCTGGAACTGCACGCCTGCTTCGTCCAGCGCGGTAAGGGCGGCGTCGAAATCGAGCGCGGCTCAGGTTTCCTCACGATGGACTTTCTCCACGGTTCCTCGCGGGCCGGCGATCCCGCGCTCCACAGCCACCTCGTAACCGCAAACATGACCCGCGCCGCCAGCGACGGTCGTTGGCTCAGCCTCGCCAATCCCAAGCGCGAGTCGCCCTTGCTGCGTGAGGCGAGGCCCGCCGGCTTCGTCTACCAGGCGGCGTTCCGCGCAGAGATGACCCGCGAGACCGGCATGGAGTGGCAGCAGGTCCTCAACGGCTACGCCGATCTCGCCGGTTTCGATCGTCCTGTGATCGATCACTTCAGTCGTCGTCGTGCAGACATCGTCGCCGAGATGGCCGAGCACGGAACCAGCTCCGCGGCAGCCGCCGAAGTTGCCGCCTATCGGACTCGCGATGCCAAGAACTACGACGTCGACCCCGACTCACAGCGAGAGGGTTGGCGCTCGCGCGCGGCTGAGTTCGATCTGACCGAAGCCTCGATCGCGGAGATGCGGCGTGTCGGCCGACCCCGCGAGCCACGCCCGGTAGAGGTCGCCGATCTCGACAAAGCTCTCGATCGCCTCGAGGAGACCCACTCCCACTTCGACCGCCGTGACCTGCTCTGCGTGATCGCCGAGCAGCTGCGCGAGGGTGTTGGCATGGCCTCCCTGGAGGCCAGCGTCGATGCCGTCCTCGGCGGCAAGCGGGTCGTGGAGATCCACCACGGCGAGGGGCTGCTCGGCACCACCTACTTCACCACCCCCCGCCTCTGGGAGATGGAGCAACGGGTAATGAGGTCAGCACGGGAGGGCGAGGGCGTCGGCGCCGCGGTGGTCGATGACGCCGTTCTCGCGGCTGTCCTTGACCGGCACCGATACCTCAGCGCCGAGCAGGTCACGATGGTCAGTCGCCTGACGACCGGGGGCGAGCGGATCATCGCGGTCGCGGCGTTGCCCGGCACGGGCAAGACGACCGCCCTCCGCGCAGCCCGCGAGGTTTGGTCCGAAGGAAACATTCCCGGTCTCGGCATCGCGACTGCCCGCAGCGCATCGGGGGAGCTGGTCGACGCCGAGGTGATCCCGGTCGCAACTTCGATCACCGCATTCCTGATCCAGGTCGAAGAGTCAGTCGCCGCCGGCCTCGTGCCACTCCCTCGCGGCGCGGTTGTGATCATGGACGAGTCCTCGACTACTTCAACGCCCCAGATGGCGGCGGTTGTTGAAGTCGTCGAGGCTTGCGAAGGCAAGCTCGTCCTCATCGGCGATCCCCGCCAGATCGGAGCGGTCGGCCCCGGCGGCATCTACGGGCACATCACCGCGGCCGTCGAGCCGATCGTCCTGACTGAGATCCGCCGTCAACGCGATCCCGCCGATCGCGAAATCGTTCGCCTCGCCCACGAGGGCCGTGGCTCCGACGCGCTCGACGTTCTCCGCGCCAACGATCGCCTGGTCATCGCCGACACGCAGGACCAAACCCTCGATGCCCTCGCTCTCGATTGGCACCGGGCATTCGTTGCCAGCGAGGACGCAGTGATGATCGCCCGCCGAGTTCGTGACGTTGCCGAGCTGAACGCGCGCGCCCGCGAACTGCTCAAGGCAGAGGGCCGGCTCGCCGGCAAGACGGTCACCGTCGGCGGGGAGGAGTTCGCACTCGGCGACCGCATCGTCACGCGCGCGAACAACTCGCAGGTCTCCAACCGAGAGAGATGGGAGATCGTTGGTGTCGATAAAGCCGGGGAGTACCTGATGGTCGAGCGACTCGGCGGCGACGGACGTCAGGTCGTTCTAGGGCCCCGTTACCTGCAACGGCGAAGCGAGAGCGGAGACCCTGCGATCCAGCACGCCTACGCCCTGACCACCTACGCGACCGAGGCAAAGACCTTCGACTCCACCTTCGCCTACCTCGACGCCGGACTCTCGCGAGAGGACTTCCTCGTTGCTGTGTCGCGCAACAGCGGCCATGTCACCGCTTACGGAGTTGCCGCCAGCGTCTTCCTCGATGCCGACCTGGGGCCGGCCACTCGCGAAATCACCGACTCGGCCCATGACCTGCGCGCCGGCTCCGAGCGAGTTGCCTCGGAGTTCGCCGCCACCGAGGTCTCGGCGCGAAAGCAGATCGCGGCTCGCAATCCCTTTGATCTCGCCGCCCGCCGAGTCGAGCTTCGCGAGCGGCTCGGCGACGCTCCCCTGAGCCCGGCGTCCGAGAGGCTGGCCGCGGTGGATAAGCGGATCGCCGAGGACGCCGATCGCCTCACCGAGCTCGCGGCGGCCCGCGAGGAGATTCTTGCCGGCGCCACGGTCGATCGGCGTCGCCTCGCCCTGATCGAGACCAGCGAACGCCTGACCCAACAGCAGCTGCGGCGCCTGGAGGCCGACCGCCCCGATATCGCCCGCGAGGCCGCCGCAGACTCCGCGAGCCGACCCCGCCTTTCCTCCGCTGAGCGGGCGGAGTTGACGTTCATCGAGGACCACCTCCTCGACCTCCGCCGCGGACATATCGCAGCCGAGCGGCGGAGCCCGTCCAAGCTCATTGTCGAGAGTCTCGGTCCCCGGCCCAGCGACCCTGCCAAGGCCCAACGCTGGAACGAAGGCGTCGACCTGATTTTCACCTACCGCCAGCAAAATCGGGTCAGTTCGGCCGGCCGTGACCCGCTTGGTCCCAAGCCTCGCGAGGCCGCTCGACAGCAGGAGCACCGCGCGGCTCAACGTCGCCTGCAGCGAATACAGCAAGCGCTCAAGATCCAGCGTGCTCAGACCATCGAGCAATCACGCGGAATCGTTCGTTGAGATGACGGGGATCGCGTAGGCCCGATCGGGGGGCCACGCGCCCGGCAGGTTTGCACGCTTCGCGTGCTGGGGCGGTCGCATGGCCCCCCGATCGAACCCCGGCGATGAGCTGAGCGAGCGTGCCGTGATCCTCGCCGGCGTCATGCGGTGCAGTCGGGCCTCCCTGTTGAGAGTCGCCCGACTGAACTCCAGCCGAGACGAGGACGCCGAGGATGCCCTCAGCGATGCAGCGCTCCAGTTTCTACGCTTCTATGACGGCCCGTCCGGTCCCCGCGCGCTCAACTGGATGAAGTTGGTCACCAAGCGGCGCGCCTGGGAGATCAGGCGTCGCACCCAAGCCCATCAGACGCCCGTCAGGGTCGAGGTCACCGATGAGCCTCCTGCGACCGATTCGGCGTCGATCATCCTCGCCGAGGATCGACCCGGCCCCGAGCAGCGGACGCTCCGGACCGAGGAGGTCCTAGAGGTCAGGCGGTTGCTCGGCGCCCTAAAGGCCGACGAGCGAACGGCCCTCCTCCTTGTCGGGCTCGGCTACTCCTACGGCGAGATCAGCCAGATGCAGGGCTGGACGATGACGAAGACGACTCGTTGCATCAAGGAGGGCCGCGCGGCTTTCAGAAAAATGAACGAGAGGGGGGCCAGTTCGTGACTCCAGATCCTCTATGGGGCATGGACGTCATGCACGAAATCGCTTTCCACGACGCCCTCGTGCGGCTGTCGGAGCTTCTCGGCGCCGAGGTCAAGGTTGAGTCGAGCGAACTTGCTCAGTTCTTCGGTTGCAGCGTTGAAGGCACTCTCAACCGTGTCGACACCCTGCCCCCGGATGACCGCTCGATCAGCATCGCCGTCGGCACCGGGGCCAGCTTTTTTCTCGATCCAGCCCACGTCAGAACGTTCCTGGTCGGTGACGAGGCGGCGCCCAAGGCCGTCCTCGAGTTCAGGGTGCCAACCGGCCCCAGCCTGACCATCGAGAGGATTGACGCGTCTGTTGAGGATCGCCGTTGACCACCAACGCGGATCTCGGAGGTGCGTCCCTGGAGCGATCAGCCAACTGTGATTGTTTAGGGCCGACCGGCTAAGGTCGCTTCGCGATGACAGCTGACCCAGCCTTGACGGCATACGAGGCATTCGCGTCGATCTACAACGACTTCAATGCCTCAAACGATTACGAGATGTGGCTTGGCCGAGGTCTGTTGCCGGAGCTTCGAAAACATGGACTGCGAGAAGGCGGAAGAGTTCTTGACGTTGGATGCGGAACCGGCCGCGCTTTTGGGCCACTACTGCGTCGGGGTTGGCGGGTCAGTGGCTGCGACCTTTCACCGGCCATGCTGAAAGTCGCGGCTCGAGAGGCAGGCGCCGACGTTGACCTACAGGTCGCGGATATGCGGGTGCTGCCCCGTCTCGGCGACTTCGATCTGGTGCTCTCGCTCAACGACTCCGTGAACTATCTGCTCGGCGACGACGATCTCGTCCTCGGGCTCGCCGGGATGCGGGCCAACCTCGCTGATGAAGGACTGCTCCTTTTCGATGTGAACTCTCGCTCGACCTACGAGAGCGGGGTCGCGGAAATCCGGGAAATCGAGCACCAGGGGTCGCGGTGGATTTGGACCAGCCGGGGTGAGGTCGCCCCCTCCGTTTTCGAGGCTGAGATTGCAGGCGATCGACTTGACGGACCCATCAGCCACCTGGAGCGATTCCGATCCGAATCCGAGGTGCTGGAGGCGGTGCGAGCGGCAGACCTTGAGACGGTCGCTGCCTTGGGTATGAGCGAGGCCGAGGGGGAGGTCCTGCTAAGCGCCCCCCCAGATGAAGGCCGCGACTACAAGCTGGTCTTCATCGCGGCGTCCGCCCGCTGATCGAGCGACACTTGAGCCCGAGTCTCAGTGCCGCCGGGGTGCCCGGATGTCCTCCGCCAGGATCGCGAGGTCGCTCAGCTCGACCCCAAGACCTTCAGTGACTCGAATCAAGGTGGCGAAGGTGGGATTGCTGATTCCGCGCTCTAGCTCGCTGATCCGCTGAAACGACATCTCAAGGCGATCGGAGAGCTCCTCCTGCGTCAAGCCGGCTTTCCTCCGTAGCCCCTCGATCGCTTCGCCGAGCGCCTTGTGGTGTGGAGATCGTGGGTAGGTCCGGCGGTGGGGAGGCAAGGTGCAAGGCAGCCTTCCCGCCAGGACGCTCTGTCGTTAACCGTTATAACGTGAAACGCCCAAGGTTTGGGCACAGCGCGAAACCTGGCTCGTACCTCGCGCTTGAGTTCGGCCAGGCACAGGATCTTCACCGCTATAGTGCCGCTGAGTATGTCTAACGTTTTAGCGTGTAACGACCTGGCGGTCAGCGCCAGGGCCGGCTGGCGCTCGGGAGTGAGGGCCAGCCTCCGGCTGAGATCCGGGCGTGGTGCGACAGCGGAAATCAAGTGCAAACAATTCAGACAGAGGCGGGGCGCCCGCCCCAATGACCTGACCAGGGCAGCACGCCCCGCTCTTTTTGGCTCTACATCAGCCTTGCTTGTGGGTAGAGATCACCGGAATGATCTGGCTGGTTGACGCGATATTCATGCCTTCACCCCCTCCCATTTATTTGCGGACAGGGGAAGTAAAGACCGAATTGCTTAAGGCGGCTAGGTCTTCATGGGGCACTGCGCAGCCGGGGTCGCGTCTGGTAACTAGTGGGTACTCGTGCGTTCAACCAAAGCCGACCAATTAACGAAAATGACCGATGAGACGCTCCGGGGTCAGCGATATCTCTGTGCTGGCCAGAGCTACCTTGAGCGCCTGGGCGTCGTCTACATGGACGAGCTTCGGCTGAAGATCGTCGAGGAGCTCCACATGCGGGAAATGGGCCCGCGCCAGTTCTCCGAGACGATCGGAGGCGCCTCCTACGACAGCATCCGCAGGCATTTCCTCAAGCTGGTCGAAAGCGGCTGGCTCCGGAAAGTCCGAACTGTCGCAACCGGCCGTGGCCGCCCCGAAACCCTCTATCGCTCCACTGAACGGGCGGTGATCGATACCGAAACTTGGCGCACGATCCCTGTGTCCATTCGAGACGCGTTCACGGGGATGTTGCTGGAAGACATGACTTCTCGACTCGGCGAGGCTCTGGAGGGCGAAAGGGTCGAAGCAAGGGCGGACCGAGTTGCGGCGTTCAAGATCTTGGAGATGGACGAGCTCTCCTGGTGCAAGGCACATGAAGCGGTCGAGCATTGTTTTCAGAGCCTCGGACAGGAGCAGATCGACGCAAAAATTCGATTGGAGGCCAGCCAGGAGCAACCCCTCCTGATGATCGTCAACCTTGGCGCCTTCGAAGCTCCTGGTCCCCAGGTTCCCGCCAGGCTGGCATTGCCGAAGGTCGCGAAATTGCCCCCACCGGCACGGTGGCCCCATCGCATCGGCAAAGTCTTCTCGGACCAGCTTGACCTGGCGATCGTTGAAGAGTTGAACCACACCGCTATGACGCCGGCGCAGCTCCAAGCGAAGCTCGGAGGCGCGAGCCCGTCGGGTTTTCTCAAGAGATGTAAAAGGCTCGCGGACCTCGGCTGGATCACCGTCGTCAAAACGCGAACTGGGGGGGCGCTCCGCGGCGCAAAAGTCTACGAGTTCCGTGCGGCATCCCCGAGCGTTTCCGAGCAGGATCTCATCGAGCGGATTCCCGCCGCACTCCAGAACGGCCGGGACTGGGATGTCTTCGAGCGCTTCGTTTCGACCTCCGTCGGGGCTGTCGATGCCGGGTCGTTCAACAACCGCTCCGACCGCCACCTCACTTCGAGTTCCCTCCTTGTTGACGAGATTGGATGGACCCAGGTCACCAAGGCACTGCGCAGCTTCGAGGTAACGCTCGGACTGGAGGGCGATCTTGCGAGGCGTCGTCGAGTTGAAGGAGGCCGGTTTCCTGCAGCCTTCCTGCTGTCGAGCTTCCAATTTCCCCTACGGGAAACGCGGCAATAGCAGGGACGCCTTCCTCAATTATTTGCACCGAAAGCATTTGATTTACCCAAAGGAGGCCGAGACAATCGCATCGCTCTAAAAGCTAGAAGTCTGCTTGGCCTCGCCGCTCGTGGGGGGGCAGAGCAGGCGCCGCAGGGAGACCTTTACTTTGACCGGAGAACACTGGGATAACGGCTGCGTCGACCCTGATCGGAAAAGCGGGGAGGCTCCGACTCCCTAATGGCGAGGTCGCCATTCATGACGGGAGGGCCGCTGAGGGACTCGGCGGCCCGTCGGGTTGTCGGTGCAAATCTGGCATCCCTGGTTGGGGATTTCATGGTTTTGGCCGCGATGCCCTTCGCCGTTCTATCGCTTGGGGGATCGCCAGGTTGGGTGGCGGGGGTTTTGGCCGCACAGGGCTTGAGCCTTGCGATGTTCCTGCCCATAGGAGGAGTCCTTGGGGATCGTTTTCCCCGCAAGTCGGTCATGGTCACAGCCGACCTCTTGCGCCTCGGGTCGCAATCGATCCTCGCGGTGCTGCTGTTGACCGGGAACGCGAGTCTCTGGCTCTTGGTGGCGGCCCAAATCGTGCACGGGATCGGCTCCGGCGTCTTCATGCCTGCGGCCACCGCGGTTGTTCCCGACGCGGTTCGAGGCGATTCGGTCCAGGGGACCAACGCCCTCAAAGTGATGGTTGGATCGGTGGCGATGGCGCTGGGCCCCGCGGTGGGCGCCGCCGCCGTTGCGCTGGCAGGAGCGGGACTGGCAATGGCTGCTGACGGCGCGACCTTCGCCGTCAGTGCCGCCTTGCTCAGCGGCCTTGTGGTCAGCGAACAAGCTCCGACCACGGCGACGACGAACGGGTTTCTGGCGGGGTTGCGGCAGTGGGCAGACGAGCTACGCTCAGGCTGGAAAGAGTTTTGGAGTCTGCGGTGGATTCGGTGGATGACTCTGCAATTCACTTTGGTGAACGCTGTCGTGATCGCGCCGTTCTACGTCCTCGGGCCGACGGCGGCCGAGACCTGGTTTGGCGGTGCCGGCTCATGGGCACTGATTCTCGTCGGGCTTGGGGTTGGGGAGTTCGTTGGCGCGGCAGTCGGGCTCAGATGGCAACCAAGGCGCCCACTGGTGGCTGCGACCCGGGCATTCTGCTTGCTGGTGATCCCCTTGGTCGTCCTTGCCTGCCAGTTACCGCTTCCCTTCGTGGTGGCGGCCACCGTCGTCGGTGGCATCGGGATAGCGACGTTCGTTGTGCTGTGGGAGACGACGGTCCAAACCCACGTTCGACAGGAGGCTCGTTCGCGCGTTAGCTCCTTCGAGCAGTTCGGCTCGCTGGGGTTGGTTTGGCTGGGATTCATACTCGGCGGCTGGCTACAGGAAAAGATCGGCACGTCGGCGGGGTTGCTCATAGGGGCCGCCGTGCTGATCGTTGCGTCTGGTGCCGTTCTCCTTGCCCCGAGCGTGCGCCAGCTGCGTAGCCGGAGCGCGAGGGTCTCCTTCTGGCTAGGTGATGCGCCCTGGCCCGTCGGGGGCCCTGCTGGATCGAGCGGGCATTCCGTCGGGCTCGTGGCGACGACAGGCGATTCGCCTTGACAGTCGCCGCCGCCTGCTGCGCGGCCAGGCCAGGAACGAGGTTCCGTCCTGACCGGTCTGCGCGACCTGCGACGAAGTCTGGGCGGCGATCGGGGTGCGAGGAATGAGTCCTGACCATCGCCACGGCGGTTTTAAGTCTTGCCCCAGGGAGCCGAATGTCGTCACCGCGGAAGGCGGCGGACGGAGCGGATGGCAAGGACCGAGGGCTACAGCGCCCCTGCCGCCCAGCGCTGTGGTGGATGGTGGGCGCTCGCCGCTGACAGGGGGGCGAGCGCCTACTTCGGTCACTCATCGCGAATCGCGGAAACGCTGCCGCCGCTAGTCGATGACCGCGGCGACCAAAGGGGAGGCGAGAGCCAGGGTCCGCGAGCAGCGGGTGCGGGTCCGCAGGCGTGCGCGGCACCAGGCTGATCGCGTGACAGAACTCAGGAGGATCGCCGGGTTCGGCAACCTTCTTGCCTATTGGTGGGCACTCGGAAACGATGCAGAGAGTGTCTTGGAACTCATGCTAATCCTGAAGCCTTTTTGGACCTCGCAGCAACGGGCCGTATTCAGGAAGGCGATCAAGTTGGTCGCCGACGATGACCCAGTGATGATCCCCACGGTACCGATGCTCGTTGCCCTCACGCGCTGGTCTTGCAATCTCCAGATTCCCGAGAACGAAGCCGACCTTTTTGCGGGGCCGGCCCTGATCGAGAGAGGAAGTTGATGTTGCCTGCCTCTTTAAGGATCACCCTGACCTCAGCTCAGCGGGACGCCGTCTGCTCCGTGGGGCTTGATTGCCTGAATGGCTCGGACGAAGCCTCCGCTGTCGGCTACCTCGATCGCGAACTCTCGGACGACCTCCGGCAGATACTCGAGGATCTAGAGGGCACCGGGTCGGGCGCGGTCGAGTTGGAGATCATTCGCCCTCATTCAATCCGCAGAATCTTCAACGAGCTCCTGGATAGAGCTACTGCCGATACACGGGATCCCGATCGGCGCCTGCTGGTTCGGCAGGTCCGCGATCACGTCTTCGCGACTGCGCCAGCAACCTGAGAAATGCGGCCACCCGAAGATCCGCAAACCACATTGGGGGCAGTGCTTAGAGCACTGCGAGCAGACCAGAAAGTCACTCAACGCGCAATTGCGAAAAAGGCGGACATCTCCTATGCGCAATACCGCGCCATCGAGAACGGAAAGGCGAATCCGCTCTACGGCACCGTGAAGCGAATTGCCAAGGCGTTCAGCGTCACGGTCACTGAGATATCGAAAAGGGAGGAAGCCCAGAGTGTCGACTAAGGGGCCGAAGATTGACCTCTTACCCGCGGAGCGCCAGGTCGCATCGGAAACCCTCGCTTTCGATGTCGTCGTGGAGAGCATGGGGATGATCGGGCGTTGGGCTCAACGCAGAGGAACCGAAGGGTCCGTCACTTGGACCGATGGAAACACGTACGAGACCGGTGCTTGCGATGGCGACCCTGAGAAAATCGTCGCGGCTCTCGCCGAGTCGGTCCCTCTGCCGCCCGGAACCGAGCAGCGGGGTTAGGAAGGTGTCCGGGACGATGAAGGACGCCCTGGTCAAGGCCGGCTTCCCTCCGCGCAGACGGCGCCGGCAACAGATCTTGGTCCCCGAAGTCTCCAGAGAACTCGATGCGTCGACCCGAGAAATTCTTGAGGCCGGCTTGACGGAGACCGTGATCGAGGAGGTGGCCCGCATCGCCACAAATGCGATCGAATGCTTTCGCGACCGATCGGAGCCCGATCTCAGCGTCCGCCGGGCGCAAGCCCGTCTATCGGAACGTCTCCTGGCCAATGGCGCATATCGGCCTGAACGGCCCACCTGGCTGCCTCTCCCGGATCACGGTCGCCGAAAGAAGCTGGTCAACTTCGGCTTCGTCGTGGTGGGCGAGGAGTTCGCCTTGCCGCTGCGCGGGTCCGTCGACCCTGATCCAGCAGATGATTCCAGCCTGGCTCCGGTTGCGCCCTTGACGATGGTGACGTGTCTGTATCCGGCCGATTCCCAGGATGCCGTCCGACTGTGCTGAAACTGCGGAGGGCACCAAAGGCCATCGGGCTTCTCTACGTCACTGCCAGTGCCGACGACGAGTTCATTGCGGAAGAGGAATCTGACTACGCCCGACTCGCGCAGAAGGGCGGCCTCGTGCTGACCCGCGTGGTGGTCAATCGCGTTTCGGCTTTGTCAGATGTTCCTTTCGAGGACCGCGAGCCCATCATCGAGGTAATCCAGGCGATTCAGGACGGAGAGGCGTCTGTCGTCATCGCACCCAGCCCTGCCCATATCTCTCCGAAGATAGGTGAGCTTGGTTGGTTCGCAGACCAAATCAAACGGGCCGGCGGCCAGCTCGCTCACTCCGAGTACGCCCTCGACGACTTGCACGGCTGATTCACCGGCAGATGCAAGCCATGAAGTGGCGTGGGAGCAGGAGACGGAGATTCAGCCGCCAGCCCGGACAGTGACCACAGCCGGCTCGCTGTGCCCAACTTCCCAGGGGAGACCGCGCTGCTTCGGTACTACTGCCCGAATCCGATACGAGGTCGTCCTGGTCGTCGCGTCAAACTGATACTGGCAGTGGTACACGCCAGCCTTGTTCGTCGTCGCCCGCAGGAAGGTGAACCATTCGTTCGAGTGAAGTGCGCTCGCCTGGAGTACGACGACACGTCCGCCTGCCCGCCGGCCGCCGGGGATCTTCCCCCGGATGCGGATCGTGCTGCCGTTCTCGACCCGGCCGCGTGAGAGTTCGATCGTCGGCCTGATGTGCGCGTAGTAGCGGACTGCGCGGGCGACCTGGAAGGAATCGTGGCGATAGCCGAGGAGAACCTGTCGGTTGGGTCCTGGTGGCACTTTGTAGACGAAGTGACCGCTGGCGTCGGTCGTCGCAGTCCCGACGGGCTGTAGGCCCTTCGGCGAGCCCTGCGTCTTCATCTGTACGCAGATCGTTGCGCCGCTGATCGCGTCTCCCGCATTGTCGGCGAGTTCTCCCGTCACTTTCGCGGTAGTGGCGTAGGGAACCGTCACCGTTTCCTTGTGGGAGCGGGCGAACTGCGCCGTCAGCACCTCGCCCCCCGGCACCGCCGACTCAGTGCAGGAGTTGTCTACGTTGATCGTCTGCGCAACCGAGCACGTCTTGTTGGCGCTGTTGTTCGGCAGGTTCGAGTAGTCCGACGCGCAGACCTGGACGCTGTTGCTGCCGTTCTGGAAAGGGAAGGCCGCCGTGTCGAGCAACCAGCTTCCTTTCAGTTTCGTCGGGCAGGGCGTCGGCGTCGCGGCCACGACGCCCTGGAAGCTCGAGTTGTTTGCCTCCGCAACGTTGCAGTTTCCGACCGTCGGCGCCCCAGCTGGGAGGCCGTTGACGATGACTTCCACAGCCCCGAGCCCACCGCCTACATCGGCAGCTTCGGCGCCGAGCTCCTGATGCCCCCGAAGTACCCCACCGCTGAGGAGGGGGCCGGCGACCCCTTTGACCGTCGGTGCTTTCACGTCTACCTCCGTCGCCACTACATAGTGGGCTGCGACGATCGCCCCAGGGCCGCAGGGTCCGATGTTCCCGTCGCAGCTCATGACGATGTTGAAGTCCCCGCTCGGTCCCCCGATAAGCCAGGGTTCCGTCGCAATAGGGAAGGTCCGTTTCGAGTCGCCGACGCAGTTCGGCGGCCAGTTGTTTTCCCAGACGTGCGAGAAGTGGTTTGCGCCGCCGCCGCAGTTCTGCGCGGTCAGGGTAACGAGTTCGACAAACCCCCCAGGCGTCGCGGGCACTGCGACCGTCAGGTAGGCGAACGTCGCCTGATCAGAGCCGGTCTCAACGATGCCGAGCGAGCCGCCAGGGGTGGCGCAGTTGTTGAAGGCGGCCATCGAGGACTGCGAGACGAAGTCGGTCGCTGGGCTGCCGCCACCGGGCAAGGCCGAGTCACAAACCTCGTAGGCGAATCTCGACGGAGATGCACTCGCGCCCTCCGTGCAGACCGACAGGCCGGCCAGGGCAAGAACCGCAACGAGGAGGAGTCGCACCGCGCGGTTCGCTCGAAGGACGGTCGATTTCGCTGCTGATCTCATCTTGTCTCCTGTTCTCGTCGGGCGAAGCGTCCTCGCCCGTCATCGCTCGAAACTGAACTCCTGCTCGACCGGGGCTTGACTCGGAGAAGCAGGCGCAGCAGTGGTGGTCGCGACTTCCGTCCCTTCCGGCGCCGCTTCGGCTGGTGCTTCGGATCCCTGCGCGGCCGCGACCAGCGGGGCTTGGTTCTCCTGTCCAGGCGCCTTCGGCGCCCTACTCGTTTCCGTCTCGGTTTGCTCCCCTCGCTGGCGTCGCTCTTGTTGCTGGCGCTCTTGGCGGCTCGCACGGCGTCGGGCAGCCTCTCGTTTGGCTCTTAAGGCGGCCCGGCGCCGTGCTCGTGCTGCCGCTCGCGCTCTTTGACGGCGTTGAGGTGCCCCAGCCGTGGCGGAGGATCCCACGGCCTTCGAGGCGACCGCTCCGGCCGGTTCGGAGACCTCAGTTCTGCCATTCCTGGCACCGACGCCACTTGCGATCGTGGCCAGGCCGATGAGCAGAGCGGCACCGATCGCGGCAAGGAGCACCCGTCGGCGCCCCTGGATCCGACCCTTGCGTCCGCCGTCGACCACGACGCGAATCTCCTCCTGCAGCTCGGCCTCAAGCTCGCGCTCGGCCTCAGACCGCATCGGCACCGCCTCATCGGCCAGCGAGCCAGGATGGCGGTCGCGTTCGCCATCTCCGCCGCGGGCAGGAGCTGAGGAAAAGGTCACCGAGGTCACTGTCGATGGACCGTCCGTGAGGCTCATAGCTACACCTCCCTCGCTTCCGTGCCGCCTGGCGAGGCTTCAGTCAGTCGTCTGAGGCTCGCCTCTCGAAAATAAGGCCGCAAGCGCAGTTGAATGGGCGGCCTATGTCCATAAATTAACACTGCGGTACCCAATTCGAGTTCTCTCAAAACGTTTCCCGGCATCAGGTCGCGGTAGGTGTTCCCCTCCGTGGTCGACCGGCGACCTTGCTCACCGGCGGTGCGAGAGCGCTGCTCGAACTCGGCGGCGCCGATCAATCGGGAGGCGAGGTTCAGCGTGTCGGGGTCAGAGATTCCGCTGCCGAGGATCAGGCCGCGATGGTTGTTGACCACCGTCGACGCCCGCCGGCCATACCGAGCGTTGATCTGGGCGAGATCCTGGAAGATCGAGAGCAGCTGGACCCCGTGGCCCGCTGCGGTCGACGCGATCTCGTCGTGATTGGGCAGCGGTGCGATGTTCGCCGCCTCGTCGAGCAAGAGGAGAAGCGGAGGGTCGAGTGGCTTCCCCGTCGCCGCGACGGTTTCGTAGACCACCGCCAAGAGCTCCTGCACGATCATCGAGAAGACGACGCGCAGGCGCTCTTGCTCATGCAGCGGAGCACAAAGGTAGAGGGTGTGGGCGCCGCCGTCGAGAAGGGTCGCGGGCGAGTACTCGGCGACGGCGGTCTCTTCGTCAACCCTCGGATCAGCGAACGCTGCCACCACGGTCTCGGCAGTGGTGTAGACGGAGGAGCGCTGGCGCTCATCACGGTTTTGGGTGGCCAGGTAAGCCAGCTTGGCCTCCGGCACCTCCCCCTTCTTTTCCAGCAGCTCGATGACTTCGTCCTCGCTTGACTCCGGGCCTTCGTCCAGCCAGCGGACGACCGTGCCGATCGAGCGGCTGTTGGCCGCCGCCGCGAACAGCAGCGGAGCCAGGAGCTTCTCGGCCGAGGAGAACCAGAAGTCGGCGTCCTGGAGCCCTGACCCCGACCCGGTACGCGCAGCTGACGCGAGCCAATGAGCGACCCGCATCGCCCCTCGCCAGTTCGTCGCCCCCCAGAGCGGGCTGGCTTTGGTTCGCGGGACCATAGAAGTCACCTGGGCCGGGTCGAACACCATCACCTCGCCCCGCCCTCCTCGGTGGGCGAAAGTGTCGAGCAGCAGGTCGCTCTTGACCGAGGTCGCTACCACGGGCCCGGACCACTCGAGCAGCGCGGGGATTGCCAGCCCCGTGGTCTTAAAGCTCTGCGTCGGCGCGATCGCGATGACCGACTGGCCGGCCTCGGCGGCGATCAGCGAACGACCGAATCGCCCGAGGGTGAGACGGCCGGGTTGAGCGCCCGAAATTCGCAGGTCGCCGAGGTCGCGGCGCGTTGCCCATCTTGCGCTGGGCGCCCGCCGCCGCCCTCCGCTGAGCGGGCCGTCGAAGCCCATCTGCCCCGCGAGCTTCAACCCGCTCCAGCCCGCCGCGGCCATCGCACCGAGAACGCCAAGCCCCGTCAGGTAGAAGGCGACCGCCCCCGGCAGCGCCCCACGGGTCGGCTTCGGCCATGCCAGCGAGGGCTCTTCGAGATGGGAAAGCAGTCGGGCTGCGATCAGCGGTAGTTCGCCGCCCTGAACAGGCGCCCAGCCCGAGCCGAAGATCGCCGCCGACAGCGCCCCGGTCAGCCAAAGTGCCCCGAGCAGGAGCCCAGCGATTCCGCCAAAGATCCAGGGCAGACGATTCTCCTCGCTGCTCATGCGGATCCCTCGCCGGCGCCGACGACGCCCATCTGCTCATCGGTGAAGGTGATCGTGCGCTCAAACGAGGACATCCGTTGGCGGACCAGCGCCGAGTGCTGCCCCACTTTCCAGATTGCCTCTCCCAGTTCAAGGGACATCGACAGCTCGGTTTCGGTCTCGCTGAACCCGAGTTCGTCGCGCAGGACGGGGCGTTGGTCGGGCGACTGGCGGTAGGCGACGATGCAGCCTGCGTCTGCCGTCAGCCCCTGCGCGATCCTTGCTTCCCGCGATCCTGCCGCCCCGGCGGCGCCGAAGTCGGTCAGCTTGTGAAGAGAGAGCACGTTGCAGATGCCAAGCGCCCGGCAGAGCTTGAAGTTCGCCTGAATCCATTCGGCGACCCCGAGGTTGAAAGCAACGCGCCAGACCTCCTCGAAGATGCAGAAGACCTTTCGCATCGGCACACCGGTTCGCTCGGACTCGCGCCGGCGCTCCAGCAGCATCGCCTGCTGCCAGGCTCCCGCGCAGGCCATCAAGACACCGAGCGCTTCGGAGTCGCGCATCGCGCTCAAGTCGATGATCACCAACGGCGCCTCGAGGTCGATGCCGGTGGAGGTCGGGCCATCGAACATCCCGCGCAGGTCCCCCTCACACAGGCGCTGCAGTGCAAGAGCCGATTCGCGGTTCGCGGCGGCGAAGTCCTCGGCGCTGGTAGCCGAGACGCTCTGCACCATCGACTCCCGAGGGTGCAGAAGCGCCTGAACGACCATCGGCAAGGTCGGATCTTTGGCGCCGGCCTCCCCGTTGACCAGGTCGAGGGCGACACGCAGGCCTGCGTCCTCCTCGGGGGTCAGGTTGCGCCGCAGCGCCGCACGCGCCACGGCCCGCAGGAGACTCAGCTGTGCCTCGCGACTGCCGCGCCGAGTCAGCGGGTTGAGCCTGATCTCACCCCCGGGGCGCAGCGCGATCGGCTTGTAGCCCAGGGCGGAGGCGAGCAGCTCGTACTCGCCCTTGACGTCGATCACCCACGCCTGGCGGCCGAACAGAGCCTGGCGGTAGATGTAGGTCTTGATCAGCGTCGACTTGGCGTAGGAGATGCCGCCGAGCACGATCATGTTCGGGCTGCGCATCACCTTGCGGCTGTAGAGCTCCCAGGGGTCAAAGGCCCAGGCGCCCCCGTAGGCGTCGGTGCCGACATAGACGCCAGGGGCGCCGAGCCCACCTTGGGCAAGGAACGGGTAGGCGGCCTGGAAGTGAGCCGTCGTCAGCGAGTACCCAGGCCGCGATCCACGCCGGGCGAGAATCACCGCAGCCCCCAGGCGATCGGCAGGGTGTTGGTGAAGCCGACGTCCTGCTCCCCATACATCGGCTGGAACTCAAGACGGGCAAGCTGGCCGGCGTGCTCGATGTCGGTTTTCGCCCGCTCAAGCCCCTCGAGAGTGCGCTCAGACACAGTGACGAAGGGCGCAAAGCGCATTTCCGCGTAGCCGTTGGCAAGCTCCTCTTCTCGGCGCGAGGCGGCGCTCTGCTGGCGGCGATCGCGCGCCGTCGTCATGAACCCCTGTCTGGCCCTCGCCATCTCGTCGGCGACCTCAGAGGTCGTGGCGACCTCGGCCTTTCGCATCGCCACCGCCAGCGGAACCGGCTCGATCGTCACCCCGACCGTGCGGACGATCGCGCTCTGCATCAGCAGCGGCGCGAGGAAGGTCGGGCCGACCTCCGAGCGCGGCAGCGATGAGACCCAATAGGTGCTGTGGAAGGCGCCATCGCTGCGGTAGTGGGACCAGCCGGTCTCGTCGGCCTGCGGCCCCATCAGGGCAGGGTCGACGCCGTCGCGACCCGGATCACCCAGGCTCGCCCGCGAGCGCGACTGATGCCCGTAGGGATCGAAGGCATCGCGGATCACCTCCGCGTACTGCCTTGGCCGCAGAAGCCCGAAGACGTTGATGTCAGCCGTCGAGAGTCCCTGCGCCAGGCTTTCGGCCTCTCGCAGCAGGAGTTCGCAAGAGCCTTTCTCACCGCCGCCGAGGCGGCGCAAATCTCGTCCCGCCCGACGTGGCTCGATCTGCAAAACGATCAGAACTTCGTGCTCCTGGGTGACCGGCGCGGCCGCCTCGATCAGCTCGATGTAGGAGGAGACGACGCTGGACTCGGCGGGGATGGCGCGGTCGCGGTTCTCCTGCAGGTAGGAGGCGAGCTCATCGCCCTGACCCGGCAGGGTTCGCTCGATCCACTGGAGGCGGCGCAGTGCCGAGCCCTCGCGAGCACAGCTCGCCAGCACCCCGCCCCAGGTTTCGAGTGCCCGTTCCTGCTCGCCGGCGTCGCGCAGGACGAAGGCGCCCCCGCGCACCGCCATCGCCGCGGTGAAGGTGCCCGCTCGCCGATCCCTGATCACGCCGACCTCCTCGGCCCCATAGGGCACCGACAGCAGGTCGAGATCGGCCAGAGCTGGTGGCAGCGACAGCTCGTAAACGTCAGCCGAGCCTGCCCGTACACCGGCGCCCGGGGCACTTGAGCGATAGCCCTCTCGGGAGCTGGGGGAGCGAAGGAGCCAGCGCAGGACCACAGGCGCCCATTCAGCGGGGGTGCGCCCGTCAAGGGGGATCACGATCATCGCCGCCGCCGCGCCGAGCGCCATCAGCGCCGCCACCAGGCCGATGAGGCTGTGGGTGACGTACAGGGAGCCCAGACCGAAAGCGGCGGCAGCCGCGAGTATCGCCACCTGACCCGGACGCAACGGGCCGACAAGGGTCCTGCGCTCCAGTGGTCCGAACCGGTATCTACGCCCGCTCATGAGGCGCCCCTCGGAGTCGGCTTTGCAGTCACCTCACGCGGGGGACGCGGGGGAGATTCGCTCGGAGTCGGCGAGCCAGATGCGCCGCCTTTGGGCTCCGTCGACGCCTGTCGCGGCGCGGTCTCTTCGCCGCGATCAATGCCGCCGCTGGGGTTGGCGCCTCGCGTCGAGGCTGCCTCCGATGCCTGCGCGGTGCCGCTGCTGGCCAGACGTTGTCCTGCCGAGTGCGCCGCGCTTGCTGCCGCCTTTGCTGCCATCGCAGGCGCCTCAGCTGCGGCGGCGGCAGGGGACACGGCGGCGGCCTCGCCACCGCTTGCCGCTTTTCCGGCGCTACCCCCGCCCGCCGGTTTGCCTCCTGCCGGACTCGACCCCCCGCCACCGGGCCCACCCGCCGAGGATCCGCTGCCACCGCCATCACCTTTGACGTTCCAGACCTCGGGCGGACTGGCATCGCCCCAATTGGAGCGCGCCATGTTGCGGATGATCTGGATCTCGCTGACCATCTGTAGACCGGCCATCGAGCCGCCCGCCGCAGAGCGGCGCCCGTAGGCAGCCCCGAGCGCGCCCTCGGCGAACGGCACTAGCTTGAACAGCACGAACGGCGCGAAGCAGGCCAAAAGCATCAGCGCCGACGCGGCGAGGATGTGCTCGGTATCTGCACCTTCTTCGCCCGCCAGTCCCGCTGCGAGGGCGATGATCGAGACGATCACGAACTTCGAGGCGATGACGACCACCAGGAGCTCGCCGGTTTTGCGCAGGGCGCCCGACCAGCGCGGCCAGATCGAGGCGGCCAACGCCATCGGCATGAAAAGCGCAACGACGTAGACCGCGGCGTCGCGCATCAGCAGCTCGATCCAGACGAAAAAGGCAGCGAAGGCGCCGATGATCGCCGCGAGAAAGGTGACGAACAGGGGAACCGCAACGGAACCGCTGGCTCCGCCTACGGCTTCCGTCGCCGGGTCACCCGAATTAACGGTGCGGCCGTAGGCACCGCCGGCGTCGCCGAGACCTTTGATCGCGCCCTTGAAGAAGTGTTCGCTGTGATGCTGAGTAGCGACCGCTATCGCATGTGACATCCCGTCCGTCGCAACCAGCAGCAGCTGCACCACCGCGAAGGCGACGCTGGTCCCCAGGAAGGCGAGCGGCACACTGACGAAAACCGCTCTGCCGAGGACGCCCCAGCTACTTTGGGCGACCGCCTCGAGGATGGCGAGAAGCAGCATCGCCGCCGCCAGAATTGAGGCGATCACCGCCATCTCTGCGTACTCGGCTAGGAACCCCTTGCTGGTGAGTTCCGGCGTAGTCGTCGTCTCGATCTCTCTGACGACCTTGCCGATCAGCCAAGTCGCGCCATCGGCGACCCAGGTGGTGACCTGGCTGAAGATGCTGTTGCCGATGCCCTTGAGGGCGCCAGTAATCGGAGAGGTCACGGCTTCGACAGCGCCGTCGGTCACTTCGCTGCAGGCGTCTCCCACGGGGTTGCCGCCCCCGATGACACCGCCCGTGAGCCAACCGGCGATTTCGTCGGGCACGTCGATCGGGGCCCCGACCGCGTCGCAGGCCAGGTTGGCCCGAGCCGGTTGCGGGGCCGGCTGAGCCAGCACGATCAGCCCACCGAGCAGGACGCTCAGGCCGGCCGCTACCAGCAGCCTACGGCGCCAGTTCATAGCTCTGTAGGTGGGAGGCGAGGCCGATCACTTCGTAGCCTCCGAGTGGACCGGGAGGAGTTGCGAGCTTCGGCGTCGGCCCGAAGCCGCCCTTGGTTTCGGCGATGCGCCAGCCGGCTTCGGTCCAGACGACCTCGGTGCGCGTCAGTCCGAAATAGGCTTCGGGTTCGACCGCCGAGGCGTTGCCCAGCAGGGTGAATCCCCAGGTCAGAACGCGGGCGCGCTGAGGTGAGAATGATTCGATTCGATAGCCGATCGGCACCGCCGAGTAGAGCGTCTGCATGCCGCTTGCAATGCCCTCCCCGATTGGTCCTTCGGCGAGGCGGTTCCTACCCGGCATGTTGGCCGCCAGCATCCGATCGACGTAGTCGGGCGTCGCGACTGCTTCGATCGCTTTTCGCAGGGCGCCGGGGGCAAGGATTTTCGGGGAGGCGAATGCCCGCTCAAAGTTAGCCACGGCGCCAGCCGCTCCCTTGGGAGTCTGGGGGAAGTCGGAGGCTCCGGCCTGGGCGGCGCTGGAGCCGGTCGCCTGGGGGGTCTGGAGCGCAGGCCCAGAAGAGGAGGAAAGCGCCCCGCCCGCGATCCAGCCAAGAAGCGCCCCGACCATCAAGATCGCGAACCTCGTCCAGACCCGCCGCCGCGGGCTCTGCGATCGCGGCCTCATTTGTGGACCGTCCCGCCTGCCGCGAGGGCGAAGTTCAGGATCGCTGCGAGCGCCCCGACGAGGAACACGCCGCCGATACAGATGCCCACGGTTCGTTTCCCAGAGCTGGCTTGGCCCGGCTGGTTGGTTCGGCTGCTCAGCCCCCACTGAGCCACGCCGAAAAGCGCCCCGGCGAGGAGAGCCAGGATGACCGCCGCGGCGAGACCGTTGACGAGTTTTTCTGCCGTCGGCATCCCCGGCAACGCTTTTGCGTCGGGATGCAGGGTCACCTCGCTGACTGCGACGAACAGCTTGGGAACGATCGGGATGGCCACGGCGACTCCTTTGCGATGAGGGGTGCGGTGGTAAGAGGTCCGTCAGTGCGGCCAACTGCATCGGGTCAATTTCCGAAATCACCCGATGCACCAGCTCCTCCCGGCTGACACAGAGGTCGTGAACCCCCGATCTATCCGAGGCGACGGCTGCCCGGCGAAGTCCACTCGTCGAGCCGCTGAGCCCCGCGAAAACCGCGGATTTCGCGCTCGCCCGGACACCCTTGCGGGGGCCGCGCTGATGCCCTCGATCTTGCACGCCTTCGGCGTGCGGGGGTCGGGCAGCGGCCCCCGCAGCGGGTGGGGGCGAGAGATCGAAGGAGGCTCACATGAGCCAGCAGCAACCAGACACCGGGGCGCCGGTCCTGGCCGACCCCGCAGACATCGAGATCGAGATTCTCGGCGCACCGCCGGTCAAGGACCGCGGCGGGCGAATCGATACCCCACAACGCCGGCAGAGGGTCGGCGACAGAGCGACCCTCGACGAGCGCCGCGGCTTCCTGGCGCGATGCGAACGATTGGCCACCAGCCTTGCCTCTGCCACCGGCCTTGGCGAGCGGATCGAGCTCTACAAAGGGCGTACCTGGAGGGAACTCTCCACGGCGTCGGCCCTATGTCCCGACCTGATGCCGCTCCTCAACGGTGAGTTCGAGTGGCTCGTTCTCCAGAGTCCCGACGTCCTCGACTAGTCCCACATCAGTCCGGCCTGGCTGCAAGACCGGCCTTCTCGCCTTCTAAGATCAAATCGTCGGGTCGACCGACTCGACCGACTCGAACGGGTCGATCAAGGAGGCAGAGATGGGCAAGTTCAAGCTGAGGTATCCGAGCACCGGGACCGTCCTGGGCTTCATCGCCATCGTTATCGCCGTCGTCGGCACCGCGAGCGCGGCGCCGAGTACGAGGCTGATTCACGCCAACGAAATTGCTCCGGGGGCCGTTACGGCGAAGGCACTTGGCAAGGGCGTCGTCCATACGAAGAATCTCGCCGACTCGGCCGTGACCTCGAAGAAACTCGCCAAGGGAGCCGTCAACAAGAGGGTCCTGGCAAAGGGGGCCGTGACCAGCAGCGCGATCGCTGACAACGCCATCACCGCACGTCAGCTGGCGCCGGGCTCCGTCTATGGAGGGGCGCTTGGCGAAAGGACCGTCCACGCGACGGTGATCCCCGACACCGACGCCATCGCTTCCAATCCGGAATGGACCGCGAGTAACACCGAAGCCGCTTTGTGCGGCCCAGGGGAAAAGCTCCTCAGCGCCTTCTACGGGCTGACCGAACTCGGCAACCGCGAAGTCACGTTCCTGAAGATGTTGCCGGTCGTCGGCACCTCAGAAGGCGTGATCGGCCAGATGGGCTCGAACTCTGGCGGCACCGCCAAGGGCCAGGTCATCGCCTACTGCCTCAAGTAGTTTCTCGCCTGCTGTCGCTCCCCGCGCGACATTGGCGGGGGGCGGCTGCCCCTCATCCCGCCGCTGATCCACGAGACCTACTTGAAGGCGCCGAACTGCTGCTTGGCCTGCGCTCTTTCTACTGGGGTGGCTGGGGACCCCGAGGAGGGGGTGATCGTCACGGGTTCGGAGGCTGCCGGTTCGCTGGATGCGGCCGTCGCCCCGGATTCTGCCGCGCTCGATTCACTTGCGACTCGAGCTATGCCCGAAGTTTGCGCCTTGACCTGTTCGGCTTCCTTCTTGTCCGTCCTCGCTCTCGCCGCGTCGCGCTGGGCTCGCCGCTGCGCTGCACTCGGAGGTGAGGACGATGATGAAGCGGTGGCGGGATCCGGCACGAATGGTTTCGACTGCGCTTCGGCGCTCGTCGTGGGAGTCGTGGAACGAGGCTCTTGTGAGACCTGGCGGCTAGCGGCAGTCGTCGGGGGCGCCGAGTAAGAGGTGCCGCCGCCTGCGCCGACGACAACCGCACCAGCACCAACCCCAAGGCTGCACACGATCCCGACCGCGGCGGCGCAAGTGGTCCCCCAGCCCCTACCTGCACCGCCGGAGGCCGCGACGCCCGCCGC
>OUNO011323148.1_pt1 | contig 47114 bp, 45 predicted proteins | sample 1779811 | NCBI WGS metagenome assembly OUNO01 (sample SAMEA3914804, study PRJEB12502) | metagenome | biome: forest; material: soil | place: Canada | collected 2010-06-25 | depth 0.3 m
GCCAAGGCCAGGACTTTCGGGACCGGATCACGCTTTAGTGCAACCTCGGCGGCGATCACGTCCACCAGGGCGGATCCGACCACGGCGGCGTCGGCGATGCGGGCGACCTCGGCCGCGCGCTCCGGTGTGCGGATGCCGAAGCCCACCGCCACCGGCGTCCCGCAGGCGGCGCGCACCTTCCCAACCAGGGGTGCGATCGCTTCGGCGTCGGCCTCCTTGGTTCCGGTCACCCCGGCCACCGAGACCAGATAGACGAACGCGCTCGCTCCCTTGGCGATGACCGGCAGGCGAGCCGCATCGCTGGTGGGCGTGGCCAGCGGGATCAGAGCCAGGTCGTGGACCCCCAGGGCATCCGTCAGCGGTCCGGCTTCTTCGGGAGGAACATCGACCACAATCAGTCCATCGACTCCGGCGTCGGCGGCGGCGGCCGCAAACGCCCCAAGGCCCCGACTCAATATGGGGTTGTAGTAGCCCATCAGCACCAGGGGTGTCGCGCTATCGCCGGCGCGGAAGCGGCGGACCAGGTCGAGGACGCCGTTCACGGTCATGCCCGCGGCCAGCGCTCGGACCGCCCCGCGCTGGACGGACGGCCCGTCGGCCATGGGGTCAGAGAAGGGCAGGCCGAACTCAATCATGTCGGCGCCGGCGGTCGGCAGGCCTTCCAGGATCCGCCAGCAGGTCTCGACGTCTGGATCGCCAGCCACCACATAGGGCGCGAACCCGGCCCGGCCTTCGCGGGCCAGAGCGGCGAACCGGTCCTCGATGCGGCGCGCGTTCAAGTGGACGCTCCCAGCCGGCCGACGACCTGGTCGAGGTCCTTGTCGCCGCGTCCGGACAGTCCCAGCACCACCAGGGCGTCCTTGCCCAGCTCGGCGGCGACCTCGGGCAGCTTGGCCAGGGCGTGGGCGGACTCCAGCGCCGGCAATATGCCTTCAAGGCGCGCGAGAAGGGCGAAGGCGTCCAGGGCCTCGCGGTCCGTTGCGGTGAGATAGCGCGCCCGGCCGACCTCGCGCAGCCAGGCGTGCTCGGGGCCGACGCCCGGATAGTCGAGGCCGGCGGAGATCGAATGGGCCTCCAGGACCTGGCCGTCGTCGTCCTGCAGCAGATAGGAATGGGCCCCGTGCAGCACGCCCGGTCGCCCGCCGCCCAGCGCCGCGGCGTGACGGGGAGTGTCCATGCCGTCTCCCGCCGCCTCGACGCCGAAGAGGCGCACGCCTTCGTCGGCCAGGAAAGGATGGAAAAGACCGATGGCGTTGGAGCCGCCGCCGACGCAGGCGATGAGGGCGTCGGGCAGGCGCCCTTCGACCTCGAGGATCTGGGACCGCGCCTCGCGGCCGATGACGGTCTGGAAGTCGCGCACCATCACCGGATAGGGATGCGGTCCGGCGGCCGAACCGATCAGATAATAGGTGTCCGCAACGTTGGCGACCCAGTCGCGCAGGGCCTCGTTCATGGAGTCCTTGAGCGTCGCCGAGCCGGAGGTCACCGGCCGCACTTCCGCCCCGAGCAGGCGCATGCGCAGGACGTTGGCCGCCTGCCGCTCCACGTCGACCGCGCCCATGTAGACCACGCACGGCAGACCGAAGAGGGCGCAGGCCGTGGCGGCGGCCACGCCGTGCTGGCCGGCTCCGGTCTCGGCGATGATCCGGGTCTTGCCCATGCGCTGAGCCAGGAGGATCTGGCCCATGCAGTTGTTGATCTTGTGCGAGCCGGTGTGGTTGAGCTCCTCGCGCTTGAGGTAGATGCGCGCGCCCCACTGCTCGGAGAGGCGTCGGGCGTAATAGAGCGGGCTCGGACGGCCGACATAGGTGGCGAGATAGCCCGCCAGCTCGGCCTGGAACGCGGGGTCGGCCTTGGCCGCGTCGTAGGCGGCCTCCAGGGCCAGGACCAGGGGCATCAGGGTCTCGGGCACGAAACGGCCGCCATAGTCCCCGAAGCGCCCGCGCGCGTCCGGCCAGGCGCCATAGTCGTTGGGCGAAGGGGCGAGGCTATTCAGGGCGGAAGCTCTTTGGCGCGGTTTGAGGCGTCGCTTCAGGCGCGCCGGGCGGCGGCCAGGAAGCGGGTGATGAGAGCGGGGTCCTTTAGGCCGGCCGCCCTCTCCACGCCAGAAGAAACGTCCACCATCGGGGCGCCCGAGGCCCGGACCGCCTCGGCGATATTGTCCACGGTGAGGCCCCCGGCCAGGAACCAGGGACGGCTGAACCGCCGCCCGGCCAGCAGCGACCAGTCGAATGCCTCTCCGAGCCCCCCGGGGCGCGACGCGTCCGCCGGCGCCTGGGCGTCGAACATCAGGTGGGTCGCGGCGAGCTCATAGGCTCCGGCGTTGGCCAGATCGCCGGGTCCGGAGACAGGGATGGCCTTGATGACGCCGATGCGCCGGGCGATCTCACGCACGCGCTGCGGGCTCTCCTCGCCATGGAGCTGGATGAAATCGGGCCGCAACTCGGCCCTCAGGCGCGTCAGAAACGCGTCGTCCGGATCGACAGTGACCGCCACCACCTTGGCCCGTCCCCGGGCGCGGGCGGCCAGTGCCGCCGCTTCGGCGATGGACACGTGGCGCGGACTGGCTTCGAAGAACATGAAGCCGACGAACGCCGCCCCACCGGTCAGCGCCGCATCCAGCGCCGTAACGGTCGACAGCCCGCAGATCTTGGCCAGCGCCATGCGTGGATGTGGAGGCCGCTAGCCTCTGTTGGCCAGCAAGTCGCGGATCTGGGTGAGCAGAGCCTCGGTCGGCGTGGGGCCAGGGGCCGGCGCTTCCTCTGGCTCCGCGCGCTGCTGCAGGCTGTTGAGCAGCCTGACCACCACGAAGATGGCCGCGGCAATGACCAGGAACTGGATGATGGTGTTGATGAAGGCGCCGTAGTTGATGGCCGTTTCGGCCACCTTGTGCGCCGGATCGCCCGGCTTGAGCACGATCTTGAGGGCGGCGAAATCCATGCCGCCGGTGATCAGGCCAATAGGGGGCATGATCAGGTCGTTGACCAGGCTGGTGACGATCTTGCCGAACGCACCGCCGATGACCACGGCCACCGCCAGGTCGACAACGTTTCCGCGCTGGATGAAATCCCGGAATTCGGTGAATACTGACAATACAAGGGGCTCCTTGTCTCAATCGGCGTTGAGCCGCGCCCTCAGCTCCTTGCCGCTCTTGAAGAACGGTACGTGCTTGGCGCGCACCTGAACGGCCGTCCCCGTGCGTGGATTGCGCCCGGCCCTGGCCGATCGGGAGCGAACCGAAAAGGCGCCGAAGCCACGCAACTCCACGCGCCCGCCCGCCTCGAGGGCGGTGATGATGCGCTCGAAGATCACGCCGACCACGCGCTCGATGTCGCGTTGGGTAAGGTGCGTATTCTCCGCCGCCAAGTCTGCGATCAACTCCGACTTAATCATGCTGGGCCGCCCCTGACTGGGTGGCGAGCATTGCGCGAAGGAACCCCTAAGATCAAGGGGATACGCGGCGCACGCGAAGATTTTGGCCGCCGGTCCCCTCCCGTGCGGCGGGAGGAGACCAGGGTCAGTGCGCCTACTCCTTGGTCGCGGCCTTTTCCCGCAGCGCCGCGCCCAGGATGTCGCCCAGCGAAGCGCCGCTGTCGGAGGAGCCGAACTTCTCGACCGCCTCCTTGTCCTCGGCCATCTCCAGGGCCTTGATCGACAGGGAGACCCGCCGGGCGGCCTTGTCGATATTGGTGATCTGGGCGTCCAGGCGGTCGCCGACGGCGTAGCGTTCGGGCCGTTGCTCGGAACGGTCGCGTGACATGTCGGACTTGCGGATGAAGGCTGTCACCGGCGCGCTCTCGTCGCCGAACTTCACCTCGATGCCGCCGCTGGTGATCTCGACCACGGTCGCGGTGACAGTCTGACCCTTGCGATAGGAGTCGCTGGCCACAGGATCGCTCGCCAACTGCTTGATGCCGAGGCTGATACGCTCCTTCTCGACGTCCACGTCGAGGACACGAGCCTTGACCGTGTCGCCCTTCTTGTAGCGGGCCATCGCCTCCTCGCCGGGCGTGTTCCAGTCGATATCCGACAGGTGCACCATGCCGTCGATGTCGTTGTCGAGGCCGATGAACAGGCCGAATTCGGTGGCGTTCTTGACCTCACCTTCCACGGTCGAGCCCACCGGATGGTTTTCCACGAACTGGTCCCACGGGTTAGGCATGGCCTGCTTGAGCCCCAGGCTCACCCGGCGCTTGGACGCGTCCACGTCCAGCACCACCACCTCGACCTCCTGAGAGGTGGAGACGATCTTGCCCGGATGAACGTTCTTCTTGGTCCAGCTCATCTCGGAGACGTGGACAAGGCCCTCGACGCCGGGCTCCAGCTCCACGAAGGCGCCGTAGTCGGTGATGTTGGTGATGCGGCCGGTGAACTTGGCGCCCGCCGGATACTTGGCTTCCACGCCGTCCCACGGGTCGGACTGGAGCTGTTTCATGCCCAGGCTGATGCGCTGGGTGTCGGGGTTGATCTTGATGATCTGAACCTTGACGGTGTCGCCGACGGCCAGGACCTGGCTCGGATGGGACACGCGCTTCCAGCTCATGTCGGTGACATGCAGGAGCCCGTCAATGCCGCCCAGATCGACGAAGGCGCCGTAGTCGGTGATGTTCTTGACCACCCCTTCGCGCACTTCACCTTCCAGAAGCTGACTGACCAGTTCGGTGCGTTGCTCGGCCCTGGCTTCCTCCAGGATAGCCCGGCGCGAGACGACGATATTGCCGCGCGGACGGTCCATCTTGAGGATGGCGAACGGCTGCTCCTTGCCCATCAGGGGCCCGACGTCGCGCACCGGACGGATGTCCACCTGCGAGCCGGGGAGGAAGGCGGAGGCCCCGCCGAGGTCGACCGTAAAGCCGCCTTTGACCCGCCCGACGATGGCGCCCATGACCGGCTCGTTCTTGGCGAACACGACTTCCAGCCGGGTCCAGGCCTCTTCGCGGCGGGCCTTGTCGCGGCTGATCACCGCTTCGCCGAGCGCGTTTTCGATCCGCTCGAGGAACACCTCGACCGTGTCGCCGACCTTCAATGTCGCCTTGCCGTCCTCGTCGACGCCGAATTCCTTGACCGCGATCCGGCCCTCGGTCTTGAGACCGACGTCGATGATGGCGAAGTCCTTTTCAATCGCCACCACCAGGCCTTTGACGACCGAGCCTTCGGCGAAGTCGCCGGACGCCATGCTCTCGTCGAGCAGGGCCTCGAAATCGTCACGCGAGGGATTCATCGATAGATCGTCGGCCATTTTCGTCCTTTGTCTGACCCCGATAGGACCTGACGCACCCGCAGCGCCGCCCGGTCCAAGGGGAGTGATTTCTGAAGTGATGCTTTTTCGCCCGCGGCCGCGAGGTCCGGCGCGATGGGATTGTCCGTCAGGTCGACCTGAATGAACCTGAACGGGCGCGCGCCGCCTCGACGATACGGCGGGCCGCATCGAAGGCGGCGTCTATACTAAGATCGGTGGTGTCGAGCAAGACCGCGTCCGGCGCGGGCCGAAGCGGAGCGGCGTCGCGACTCTCGTCCCGGGCGTCCCGCCGCCGGATGTCGGCGAGCACATCGTCATAGCTCAGCGTCTCCCCGCCGCTCACGGCCTCCCGCCAGCGGCGCCGGGCGCGCGCCTCGACCGAGGCGGTGACGAACAGCTTGGCGTCAGCGTCACTCAGGATCACCGTGCCGATGTCGCGGCCATCTACGATCGCGCCCGGCTCGCGGGCGGCGAAGGCGCGCTGGAGGTCCACCAACACCAGGCGCGCGGCGGGATGCACGGCCGCGCGGCTGGCCGCCTCGCCCATGGCCGCGGTTCGCAGCGTTGGATCGGCGAGGTCGCCGAGCTTGATGATCCGGGCGGCGGCGGCGCAGGTCTCTTCGTCGTCGAGGTCGCCGCCGCCGGCGAGCACCGCCGCCGCCACGGCCCGATAGAGCAGGCCCGAATCGAGCACCGGCAGGCCGAACGCCGCGCCCAGCCGCGCGGCGAGCGTCCCCTTGCCCGAGGCCGCCGGGCCGTCGATGGCTACCGCGAAGGCCACCTCAACGGGCGTCCAGGCGGGCGCCGAGCGAACTCATCAGCTCCGAGAACCCGGGAAAACTGGTGGCGATCATGCCGGTCCCGTCCACGCTCACCGGGCCCCGCGTGGCCAGACCCAACACCAGGAAGCTCATGGCGATGCGATGATCGCCGCCGCTGGCCACCCGCGCCCCGCCCATGACCCACCGGCCGGCCCCGGCCCCGGTCACGATCAGTCCCTCCGGCTCTTCCTCCGCCTTGACGCCGCAGGCGCGCAGTCCCGCGGCCGTGAGGGCGATGCGATCGCTCTCCTTGACCCTGAGCTCTCCAATGCCCCGCATCACCGTGCGTCCAGTGGCGAAGGCGGCGGCGATGGCCAGGATCGGATATTCATCGATCATCGAGACCGCGCGCTCGGGAGGGACGGTGATCCCGCTCAGCGCCGAATGGCGGGCGGTGATGTCGGCGACCCGCTCGCCGCCGGCGGTGCGCGCGTTGCTCAAGGTGAGGTCGGCGCCCATCTCGCGCAGGGTGTCGATGAGGCCGGCGCGCAGCGGATTGATCATCACCCCGGTCAGCGTCACTTCCGACCGTGGGGTGATCAGCGCCGCCACCAGGGGGAAGGCGGCCGAAGACGGATCGCCCGCCACCGTGATCCGCGCCCCTTGCAGTTTCTGGCCCCCGGCCAGATGCACGATCCGGCCGTCCGCGGCGTCTTCGGTCTCCACCTGCGCCCCAAAGGCGCGCAGCATGCGTTCGGTGTGGTCGCGCGTGGGCTGCGGCTCGACGATCCGGGTCTGGCCGGCCGCGTTCAGCCCGGCCAGCAGTATGGCTGACTTCACCTGGGCCGAGGGAATCGGCAAGCGATAGTCAATGGCCGACAGCTTTCCGCCGTGCAGGGTCAGCGGCAGACGCCCGCCCTCACGGCCCAGCCAGCGCGCGCCCATCAGGGCGAGCGGTTCCAGCACCCGGCTCATCGGCCGTCCGCGCAGAGAGGCGTCGCCGGTGAAGCTGGACGATATATCGAACCCCGCCGCCGCCCCCATGATCAGGCGTGCGCCGGTGCCGGCGTTGCCGCAGTCGATCACGTCGGCGGGCTCGCCGAAACCTCCCTGGCCGACGACGCGCCAGCGCCCCTCGGCCACACGCTCCACCCCCGCCCCGAAGGCGCTCATGGCGGCGGCGGTGCGCCGCACATCCTCTCCCTCCAGCAGGCCCTCGATCTCGGTAAGCCCATGCGCCAGCGCCCCCAGGATCAGGGCGCGATGGGAGATGGATTTATCGCCAGGCGCGCTCACCCGGCCCACGAGCCCGGCGCCGGGATGGGAAGTGGTTTCACCCGGAGCGTGGAGCGTCGTCACGGTCGATCCGCCGGGTCTTGAGATGGAGGGGGATTGCTTTTGACAGTGGCCCTTCGCCATGGCAAGGGAGCCGCCGCTCCAAATCCCCCCAAAGGAAATCGAGGTCGCCTCCTTGGCTATTCCCGAACTCGGCGCCAAACAGATCTGCCCAAACTGTTCTTCCAAATTCTATGATCTGAACAAGCGTCCAGCCCATTGCCCCAAGTGCGCCACGGAGTTCGACCCCGAGGAAGCCCTGCGCAATCGTCGCGTCCGGGCACGGCCGCTGGCCCCCGAGGAAGACGAGACCGAACAGGTGAAGACGCCGGCGCCAGCCGACACCGAAGACGGGTTCGAGTCCGAACCGGACGAGGCGCCAGAGCTCGACGCGGGTGTCGACGAGCCCCCGATCATCGCCGACGACGACGAGGATGCCGAAGAGCCCGCGGCCGGTGCGGCCAGTCCGGCCGAGAGCCTGGGCGTCGACTTCGCTGAGGATGACGAGCTGGAGGCGGCTGACGACGACGAGGTGCCGTTCATCGAGGACGAGGACGACGACTTTTCCGACGACGAGATCGACGGCCTGCCTTCAGAGGGCTCGCCGGAGGATCGGTGAGCTCAGCCCTTGACCGGGGCTCTTGATCGGAGTCGGCCGTCGCACTAGGTTCCGCCGCTTCGCGCCGCCGGGGGCTCTTCCCGGACGGCGCGCGCCCGATGGTTCGGGGCTATAGCTCAGCTGGTAGAGCGCTTGAATGGCATTCAAGAGGTCAGCGGTTCGACTCCGCTTAGCTCCACCAATCAGTCTCGCGACCGCAGGACTATACTTTTGATCTCCCTAAAACAGGCGTGATTTCCGCCGGTTAGCGCCATCGGAGAGCGCGACCCGCGTCTCCGCCGCTGGAGATTCTAGGATAACAGGACGATTTTCGCGGCCCATTCTCTGCGCCGATTTCGAAAGTATGCTTTTCGCCAATTAACAGGTGAAATACGCGCTGGGGCTGCTCGAGACACTTTCTGGCGGCCGAGATATAACACCCGTTCAATGGCTTAGGGTTGCAACGAGCGCCGCGATCTTGTGCACGAAAACAGGTCCATAACAGGCGAAAAACAGGTGCGGATCGACCGATAGCAGGTCGCGGGGAGCGGTTTTCTCACCTGTTACGATTCCGCGGTTCTTGAGGGTCCGCCACCGCTAGCCGAGCGCCGCGAAGTGGCGCCGTTGCTCGGCCCAGTCCAATGGCAGGGGGAGTTTGAAGAGGGTGGTGAGGGTCAGGGCCGCTGGCTGGCGACCCTCGAGAATGGCCTGGGTGATATCAGGTGCGAGCCAGGCGAGCGGCATCAGTTTGGCGGCGTGGAGTTTGCAGAATCCGCTCTCCTTGGCGAGGGCCATGATCGAGGGGGTCTCGCCACTCGCGAGCCGCTCGACCCAGGCGCGGGCGAGACAGACCCCTCGGACCAGGGCCCGGTCCAATCGTTGGCCGCCGTCAGCTTCTTCGCCCGCCCCGATCACGATGGCGCCGCGTCGGTGCTTCAGCTTTCAACGGCGAGCGCTACTGGGATGGCGCGATCACGGGCTGCAACAACCCTGTCCTGGCTGCGCTCACTGAAGCCATCGTGCTTGGCAACTCACCCGGCACAGTATTTGCGCTCAGTATTGGCACCGGGTCGCCGGCCCTGCTCGGGCCCCCAGGCAGCCATCCAAACTCGCCCTATTATCAGACGAGGCCGAGCCAGAGCTTGGCTGGTGATCTTCAGAAGCTGGCGAGTTCGGTCAATGACGATCCGCCCGATATCGCGACCTACCTTGCTTACGTCATGACGGGAGGCCCCGACGGGGCGCCGCCAGCAGCCGCCACCCGGGTCGTGCGGCTAAGCCCCTTGATCAGCCCAGAAACTGACGCTGGCGGCGTCAATCCGCGGCCACCGGGCCGGATGTCAGAGGCTCAATTCAAGTACCTGGTCAACGACATCCCGATGGACGCGATCGATCAGCCGTGGGTGGAGTACATCGCCAGCTACGCGCAGGACTGGGTCCAAGACCTGGCGCCGAACCAGCCGATCAGGATGGATGGCGACACCCTCACTCTTGAAATTGGACACGCCAGATTTAGCCAAGCGGCCGCCGTGTGGGACGCACTCAAGGCCGCAGGGTGATTGCTTATCCCGACTACTCGCTGGCGTTCCGGCGAGAGGCGTGGAGTGACGATCGGCCTTTCGCGCCTAAGGAGTTCGCCCGGATACATTGAGGGAGGCCAAGATGGCCGACTGCCAAGTCACCTGCGTCAACAAACAGCCGCGCGCCAATCCGCATGAGGGCATCACTCACCTTGGCGGAGAGGGGTGGACGCCGCCATGGCGCCTTAGAGAAGCGGCCCTGCGAGCCTCATCAGGTTTTCGAGGAATCGCTGGGTTGGTGCGCGGGCGGTCCACGCCTCTTTGCTGACGACCGCACTTCGGCCGACATATGTGTCGATGATGGCGCCCAGTTCAGCGTTGATCTGCGGTTCATATATGATGAGGCTGAGCTCCAGGTTCAGGTAGAAGCTGCGCAAGTCCATGTTGACAGTGCCGAACACGGTTATGTCCTCGTCGATCAACACCGCCTTTGTATGGAGCAGCCCGGTCGCGAAACGCAGTATGGTGACGCCCGCCCCAAGCAGTTCCTCATAGGAGGCCTGGCTCGCATATTGGCCGATTCGGGTGTCGAGTTTCTCGGGTACGATGATCTGGACATCCACACCGCGTTTGGCCGCTGACTTCAGGGCAAGCAGGACGGCTTGATCAGGAATGAAGTAAGGCGTGACGACGCGCACGCGGCGACGCGCGTTGAAGATTGCGGCGACGATAAATTCGTAGATGGTCGAGTTAGCCATTTCGGGCCCGGACGGGAGCAGCTGCATCAAGAGCGTGTCGCGAGGAAGCGGCCCCTTCAGCAAATCGAGGGGAAGAGCGCGCAATGCGGCTTCGCCGATATCCGATCCCGGCTCCTCAAGCAGGTAATCGGCGTTAAAGACGCAGGCGAGGGCGTCCACCATTTGACCCTCGATGCGCATCATGATGTCGACCCACTCGCCGACGTGGCTACCGGACTTGAACAGGTGTGGATCTACGAGGTTGAAGCTTCCCGTATAAACAACCGTCCTGTCGCAGATCAGCAGCTTGCGATGGTTGCGCAGGTCGGATCGTTTCGAGACGGACTTGAACGCGGCGACAGGGAGCGACCGGACGACAGAAACGCCCGCGGCTCTAAGGCGCGTTGGCCATTCGGAGCGGAAGAACGCCTTGCTACCGTAATCATCCGCCAAGATTTTGCAGCCGACGCCGCGCGCGGCCGCTCTATGAATTGCGTTCAGGACCGCATCGACACGACCGTTCGGATCGATGATGTAGAACTCAAGACAGCAGTCCGTCTGCGCCTTGTCGATATCCAGGCACATGCGTTTCAGGATTTCGCCAGCATCGGTCAAAATCGCCTGACGGTTTCGAGCGAGTACTGGAAATCCGCTGTCCTTGGTGATGGATCTGGCCAGCCCCCCGAAAGGCTCGGGGATACAATCGAGGCGCACGCTGTCAGCGCCGGCAACCGCATAGGCTTTCTGGTAGTAGCTTCGGATGCGCTGGCCGAGCTTCAGCCGGCGCTGACCAAGGCTGCGATCGCCAAACATAATGTAGAGAACTGGCCCTGCGATCGGCATGGCGATCAGCATGACGATCCAGGCGAGGGCGGTATTGACCTCGAGCTTTCGATAGAGAATGCGCAGGGTGAGCACGCTCGCCAGGGCGATGTGGATCAGGAGGGGGGCTGAAATCGGTGAGATCAATTCGGCTCACTCCCCATTGCTGATGTTAATTCCTGGCGCTTTTTACGAAGCGGTGGAAGCTGACAGCTGGTGAATCTGCTGACGTGGAATATCCAGGCCGGCATTGGAATGAGCCGCTACCGAGATTACCTTCTCCACGCTCACCGACAGATGATCCACACGTCTTCCAAGACGGTGGCTCTGCGCAATATCGCCAGGGAGATCGCGCCATACGACGTGGTTTGTCTGCAGGAGATTGATCTCGGAGGTCGGCGTGCAGGCTATCGCTCCCAGCTCGACGCAATCGCTGTGCAGTCCGGGCACGCCCATGTCGCCGTCCAACACAACCGGACCATTCCCGGCGTATCACGCCACGGCAACGCGATTCTCAGCCACTGGCCGCTGGCCCGTGTTCAGGACATGAAACTCCCCGGCCGGATAGCGGGGCGTGGCTGCCTAGTTGCGGACGTAGAAGGCCCAGCTCAGTTCAGGGTGGCCTGCCTACATCTGAGCCTTGGTGCGTCAGACCAAGTGGTTCAACTTGCGGCAGTCGCCGATGCGCTGCACGGGGCGCGCGCCTGGGTGGCGATGGGGGATTTCAACTGCGGGGCTCGCAGCGCGCCCCTCGAAGCGTTTTGCGAGACGTCTGGCGGCAAGCTTCCGCTCTCGGCGCCCAAAACCTTCCCTTCGTGGCGACCGCGGCGGGACTACGACCATATCGTGAGCGGCGGACAACTGTCGCTCACGCACTATCGCTCCGGGACGGCGATGTTTTCCGACCACCTTCCGGTATCGGCGAGTGTCACTCTATGAAGTCCAGGGGTGTTGTCGCTCCGCCGCATCCGACGCAGGGTCGCTCCGAGGGATTGGCCGGGGTTTCGCGCCGACACTCAGTTCTCCGGCGGGCTTGGTCGTTCTGACGACGCCTCGCGCGATCTCGACCATGGTCATGACTAAGGCGGTCAGCGGCGCGAATACCGTGTTGGCGAAATCCACTGCTCTCTGGTCGCTCGCGGAACGGTCAGGTTCGTTCGGGTCTTGTGTCACTGTGAGACATTTCCAGATCATCCGCGCAACTGCGCTGTTGTCGGCGGGCGTGGCCGCCCTGTCGCTCGCCGCCTGCAACAAGACCGGCGCGTCACAAAACGGCGCCTATATCAGCGGTTCGACGAACACGACCCTTCCGGTCGGCGCCCAGTCCATGCCGCCGAGCAACACCTACCAGGCGGTCGCCGATACGCCGCCGCCGCCGCTGCCGGTCTACGATCAGCCGCCAATTCCGGAGCCCGGTTATATCTGGACGCCGGGCTACTGGGACTGGACCGACGCAGACGCCGACTATTACTGGGTGCCCGGAACCTGGATCGAGCCGCCGGGCCCAGACCTGCTGTGGACGCCAGGCTACTGGCGCTTTTACGACGGCCGCTACCTGTTCAGCGATGGTTACTGGGGCCCGCAAGTGGGCTTCTACGGTGGCGTCGATTATGGCTACGGCTACGGCGGGGACGGCTACGCCGGCGGTCGTTGGCAAGGGAACCAGTTTTACTACAACAGCCAGGTGAACAACCTGGGCGGCCGCCGGATCAACACCGTCTACAACCAGGGCGTGCCGGCGAGCGTCAATCGGGTGAGTTACAACGGTGGGGCCGGCGGCCTTCGCGTCGCTCCCGCTCCGGCCGAGGTGGCGGCCGCGCAGGCGCGCCACGCGCCGCCCACCCGCGCCCAGTTCGAACAGACGAAGATCGCCCGCTCGGAACCCCAGCTTCGCGCCAGCGCCAATCGAGGCAGCCCGCCGATCGCCGCCACTTCGCGCCCCACCGCCTTCCATGGCGCGGCCGGCGTGACCGCCGCCCGCTCCGCGGCCACCTATGCGCCGCCGGCCAGGCACGCTCTGACGGGCGAGGCCACACCCCACGGGATCGCAGGGCCCGCCTCGGGCCGCGTCAATGAAACCCCAGGGCGAGCGTCGGCGACCGTTGAGGCGAGGCCGACTGATTTGGCCGGCCGCGCCGCTCCCGCCGAACGTCCCGCGGCGAACCGCGCTCAGTCCGCGCCGATGCAGGCGCCGCAGATGCGCCCGTCAGCCCCAATGCGGGCCGCCCCTCGAATGGACGCGCCGCAGACGCGCGCCCCGCAGATGTCGGCGCCTGCCCCGATCCGCGCCGCGCCGCAGACGCGCGGCCCGCAGATGTCGGCGCCTACCCCGATCCGCGCCGCGCCGCAGGCGCGCGCGGCGGCCCCCAGGGCCGCCGCTCAACCCGCTCCGCAACAGACGCACGGCGAGGCCGACCGCCCGCGTTAGCCTATCGCTCCCACCGATGTCGGCGCCCGGTCCGGGCGGGAAGAACTGCCGTCAGACTGACAGCGCCCCAAACAGTCACAACCTAAAGGTCGGCGGAGTTTCGCCGCGGCGCGTTTTGGCGGAGACGAGTTGTCCTGTGATTGCGTCCACCACCAATCAGTCCATGACCAACGCGGCGGCTCCCGGGGCTGCGGAAAACCCTCGAGGATAACGCGGCGGCGCCAGACGCGCGGCGGCGGCGAGCGACGGTGACTTGCCAACAGACAAGTCCCGCTGGATAAAAAGCCACGATAGGGCCCACAGTTCATGCCTCATGGCCGCTTGGCCTTCGTGTCCATGGTTGGCTTGGGGGTGGCCCTGGCGCATGGCGCTCTCGCCGCCGATTCTGCGCCGTCACCCGAAGAGGCGACGCCGTCGCCCTCGTGGATCGACGGGGTCGTCTTTGCCGGGCGTATCGAGGTCGGCGCGACGATGAATCCGGCCAGCCCCGACAACGGCATCAACTTCGGGCGGCTATTCACCGACAAGGCCAATCAGATCGTTCTCAACCAGTTCGCTCTGAGCATGGAGCGGGCCCCGAACCCCAGCGCCACCGCGCCCGATCTGGGGTTCAAGGTCGAGGGCATGTACGGCATGGATTCCCAGTTCACTCATTTCCTGGGCCTGGGCGACCAGGGATCGACCAGCCGCAATTCGTTCGACCTGGTTGAAGCCACCATCGATGCTCACTTGCCGGTCATCACCTCTCGCGGGATCGACGTGAAGGCTGGCCTGTTTCCCTCGCCGATGGGGGCGGAGACAATCGATCCGACCGGCAACATCTTCTACTCCAGATCCTACATCTTCGATTTCGGACTGCCCAAAAAGCACGCTGGCGTGTTGACGACCGCCCGGCTGGACGGGGGACTGTCGCTCTATCTCGGCTACACGACCGGCGTGAACACCTCTGTAGGCCCCGGCGGGGGCTACAATGACTCCCAGCCGCATCTGATCGGCGGTTTCGGCCTGGATTTCGGCCGCGTGACCCTCAAGGCCCTGACCCATGTCGGCCCGGAAGACCCGCCGAGCGTGTTGCCTCCGGGGGTCAATGCCCACGACCAGTGGCGCTACATCGCCGACGTCGTCCTCACCTGGACGGTCAACGACAGACTGACCTCGATCACCGAGGTCAACTATGTTCGCGACGACGGTCTCAAGGCGAGGGCCGGCGGCGGCGCCGAGTATCTAACCTTCGCCCTCAGTCCAACGATGGGCGCGGCGATCCGCGCAGAGGTCTGGCGCGACGCCCAGGGCGTGTTCGTGGCCGGATACCCCGGCAATCTCGATTACCTCAACGCCGAAGAGGGCCGACCGAACGGCGCCTATAGGGGGGGGCCGGCGACCTATGGAGAAGTGACCGCGGGGCTGAACATCAAGGCCGATCCCCTGTTGAGGCTTGCTCACGCGCCGGCGGATTCGCCCTTTGCGGCCGTGACCTTCCGGCCCGAGGTTCGTTACGATCGGATCCTCGCCGGCGGCGCGCCGTTTGGCGGGCGGCTGGGGGGATCCAAGGACGACGTGACCGTTGGCCTCGACGTGGTGGTCCCCCTATCGTTTCAACGCGGCCCCGGTCAAAAGCGCGATGACGATCGCCTGCCCCGTTCCGCCACCACCGCCGAGGAGCAAAAGGGCCCGGCCGACACTCCGCCATCGGACCGGCCGATCGCCACAGCCGGTGAGAGCGTCGCGGACGCGGACGTCGGGCCGCGGGCCCGGTCCCTGGTCACGGCGCAGACCCTAGCGCAACAGGGCCCCATCGGTTCCCTAGAGAGCCTGAATGGCTTGGCGCCGGGCCTGACGATCGCGCAGTCGGGCACGGGGCCTGGGGCGCTGACGATATCGCTTCGCGGCCTTGGCGACGCCGCGCCGCAGGGCGGCCTGGTTCCGGCGGTGGGCCTGAGGGTCGATGGGGTCACGCTCGACGCCGACCTGGCCCGAACTGTCGATTTGTTCGACGTGGCCACGGTAGAGGTCGAGCGCGGCCCGGCAGGCGCGGCCTATGGCGACGCGGCCCTCGACGGGATGCTCGGAATAGAGCGGCCGAGACCGACGCGCCGCTGGGACGCTGTGTTCGATTACAGCTTTGAGCAGGGCTATCACGCCAACGTCGAGAAGGGGCTGTTCGATGCGCCCGTCGGCGCTGATGCCGGCTTGTCGCTCTTCGTGTCCCACGGTCAACGTGGCGGCTACCTGACGAACATCTTCACGGGTGATCCTCTGTTTGGCCGTGATGAATTGACCACCGGATATCTGCAGTTCGACTGGAGCGTAACCCCGCGCCTAGAGGTCACCGTGGGCGTCACCTTGGCCCATCAGGACGGTCAAGGCGCGCCCCTGACGTTGGGCGATACTCTGGATGCGCGGCTGTCAGGGCCGTCCCTGGCGAAGGCGACACCTGGCCTTGCTTTCAGCGCCTATGGAACGCCCTATGTCCCCGGCGTCACCGCCCCTCTGGGACCCTTTCAGTCGACCAATGACTTCGGCGACGCCAGCAAGCTCACCGCCCAGATCTACAGCCTCAGGCTCGCCTATGAATTGCCGGCGGGACGGGTGGTGTCGACCACGGCCTATCAGAGGCAGAGCGATTTAACTGGACAGGATCTCGACGGCGGGTGCGTCGATTCCGAGATCGGCGGCGCGCTCTGCCCGACCACAGTCAACCCGTTCGTCGGCTTCCTGCATTCCGCCACGGCCAAGACATCGGACCGCTTCAGCCAGGAACTGAACCTCGCCTATACGGTGGGAGGCCGCGCGTTGGTCCTGGCGGGACTATCGTATTCGCGTGACAGCGTTTCGGCCCTCCGGACCACGAGTTCGGCCAGTTCGGGCGCCCCGGCCACCGCCGCCTCGACCGACCTGATCTGGGGTCAGACCCGGGAGGCCAGGTCGGTCTTCGCGGGTCTCGTCGTCGATCTGTCATCCCGCCTGCGGCTCGACGGCGCTCTGCGCTATCTCGACGAACGCGCCGACTACCATCAACAGGCCGATCAGACCGATGGGCCCCTGAGCAGTTTCGGAGATAGCCAACTCACGGCCTCGGCCGGCTCGCAGCATGCCGCCAGGCTGCTGCCGCGGGCGGTGATCGACTACCGTCTCGCCGACCAACTGCAGCTGTACGCCAGCTACGCCACCGGCTTTCGACCTGGCGGTCAGGCGGCCGGGGCCACCCTCTCCGAACAGGTTCCCGGTCAGACGAACTACGACCCAGCCAACCCCCGGGCAAACGATTCCACCTATGCGCCCGAAACTGACACCACCTATGAAATCGGCTCGAAGGTCAGCGGCCTTGGCGGTCAGCTTTCAGCCGATGTCGCCGCCTTCATCACCGAGGACCGCGGTCGTCAGGTTACTCAGCTGGTGTTGACGCCAGGCTATGGACCGGCGGTGAACACCTACGTCGTCAATCTGCCGAAGGTGGAGGTCAAGGGCGTCGAATTGCACGTCGACTTCAGGCCTCGCCGCCTCGCCGGCCTCACCCTGACCGGCGAGGGAGCGTATCAGGACTCCCGCATCGTCAACGGGCGTGTGCCAGGCGTCCAGACCCCCGTCAACGCAGCGGCGACGGCGGGCGCCCCCGGCTCGATTTTCGACCTGACCGGCTCGCCGCTTCTGTTGTCTCCGACCCTTACCTACGCCGTGCGCGCCGACTATCGCCTGCCGCTGGGCCCGGGGGTCGTAAACGCCAATATCGCCTACCGCTGGACGGACCGATACGCGCTGGCGACTCTGGCCGGTCAGGGCGATTTCCAGCCGGCCTATGGCCTGCTCGACGTCTCGCTCAGTTACAGCCGAAGCTTCTACCGGATCAGCGCCGCCGTAAGGAACCTGCTGGACCAAGCCTATCTAACTTCGGCCTTGCCTGCGCTCTTTGTCCACAGCCGGGGGGATCCGCGCACAGCGGTCGTGGAGTTGCAGGCGCGATTTTAGTCTGACGGTTCGGGTCCGGGGCAGGGCGGTGACGTCGACTCGCCCTTCCCCTGGCCGATTTCGCCAATCCACCTTGGCTTACCTGCTCCTGGCGGATCCGGAACGAGTTGGAGTGGAGGCCGTTTCAGCAGGAGCCTAGATGTCGGGGCTTGGGCTGCAGCCGCTTTGCCGTGCTGATAGTTCTAAGGACGTGCACATGAGAGCGGCTTCGACGTTCCATGACGAGGTCGCCGAGCGGTTCGGACTCCTGCCCAATTTCTTCTGCTCCGCTGAGGCGGCGCCGGGCCTGACCGAGCGGCTGTGGGACTTCGCAAAGTCGGCCTATCTCGACAACCCACTGCCTTCAATTTTCAAAGAGCGCCTGTTCGTCCACCTCTCGCGCTTCTGCGTCGTCCGTTACTGCATAGTGCGCCATGTCGGTTTCTTGGTGGGCAACGGCCGGCCGGCGGGTGACGGGTCGGCCGAGCCCGAAACGATGGAGGAGGTAATTGCGCTGCTGCGTCGGCCGATAGCCGATTCCGACGGGCTGCACGCAGCACTAAGGCGTCTGTCCGCCCGCACGGTGGCGACCATCCCGGCGCCTCGAACCGAATTCGAATACGATCTGTTCGACGCCCTGACTGTGCTGTTTCTGGCCCCGCTCGCCCCTGGCGCTGTCCGGGAGGCGGTGCTCACGGCGGTCGGCGAGACCAACCTGGAGTATCTCCTCGCCTTCATGGCCTTCATTCGCGCCGCGCACTACTGGACGGAAACGCATAGCGATCTGGCCTACGAAGCGGACATGGTCGAGCTGATGCAGCGGCATCCGGACTTAGGTGAGTTGCTCCTCGATCCCGCGGAGGCCGAACAGACACGGGGAGCCGACGAGCGTGCTGGGGCGCTGGCCACGCTGCGGGAGAGGGAAGAGCAGCTCCAAGCCGCAGTGGGCGCGCTGCAGCTCGATCTTCAGGCGCAGGAGGGTGAAGCCGCCGAGCTCCGCCGCTATCGCCTTCTGGTCAATGCGGTGACCGACTACGCAATATATATGCTTGATCTCAATGGCAGAATAACCAGCTGGAATCCGGGTGCGCGCCGCCTCAAAGGATACGGGGAGGCCGAGATACTCGGCGAGCATTTCTCGCGCTTCTACACAGACGAAGACCGCGCGGCGCGCTTGCCGACGCTCGCACTCGCCGCGGCCGCCAAGGAGGGCAGGTTCGAGGGCGAGGGATGGCGTGTGCGCAAGGACGGAAGCCAATTCTGGGCCAACGTTATCGTCGATCCGATCCGCGATCCGGCGGGCGAACTTGTCGGATACGCCAAGATTACGCGCGACCTCACGGAGCGGCGCGAAGCACAACTCTCGCTGGAAAAGACGCGCGAGGTTCTATTCCAGTCGCAGAAGATGGACGCCATCGGCCAACTCACCGGCGGCATTGCTCACGATTTCAATAATTTGTTGGCCGCCATTATTGGCAGCCTGGAAATAGCCCGTCGGAAGACCGCCGACGCGTCCGTCATTCGTCTGATCGACAACGCGTTGACCGGCGCCGAGCGCGGCGCGTCGCTAACCCAACGCATGCTGGTTTTTGCGCGCCGTCATGAACTCCAGTCTCAGGCGGTCGATATCGTCGCCCTCGTCCACGGCATGGCTGACCTGCTCGAGCGATCTCTGGGCCCTTCGGTGAAGATCGAGACCCGCTTCCCGCTGGGTATTGCCTGGGTGAACACGGACGCCAACCAGCTCGAAATGGCGTTGCTCAATCTTGCCGTCAACGCGCGCGATGCGATGCCACAGGGCGGTTCCATTGTCATCGACGCCCGGGGGGAAACCGTCGCGCCGGGACATGGCAGACTACAGCCTGGTGAGTATGTCTGCCTGTCGCTGAAGGACACAGGGGAGGGTATGTGTCAGGATACCCTCGCGCGAGCGATCGATCCATTTTACACCACCAAGGAGGCGGGCAAGGGCACCGGGTTAGGACTTCCGATGGTGCACGGTCTGGCCGAACTTTCCGGCGGCCAATTTATTCTGAAGAGCCAGAAAGGGCGAGGCACGACGGCCGAGCTTTGGTTGCCGCAGGCGAAAAAGGCCGAGGAAGCCATCGAGACCGAGGCGCCCGTGCAAGCGCCGGCAAAAGAGCACCGCCGACTTGTCGTGTTGGTCGTTGACGACGATCCGCTGGTTCTCCTCAACACGGCTGCGATGTTGGACGACGTGGGCCATCAGGTATTTGAGACCAGTACCGCGCACGAAGCGCTCGCCACCCTTCGACGCGAAAGCGGCATCGATCTTGTGATTACCGATCAAGGCATGCCGCAAATGACAGGATTGCAGTTGACCGAAGAAATAAAAGACAGCTGGCCGGACTTGCCCGTGATTTTGGCGACGGGCTATGCCGAACTGCCGCCAGGCGCCGGCTGCCAGCTGGTCACGCTCGCCAAACCCTTCCGAGAACTTGAACTGCTGCGCGCCGTGGAGAGCGCAATGACGGCCCCCGATGCACGTCGCGTCTTGAGATTTCGCGTCCCTGCCCGACAAAGATAGCCGAGCGTCCGCACGATCTGCCGTTGACGACGACCGTCGCGATTTCGTTGGCCGGGCGGCCAGCCACCTCCTTGGCGATCTCGGCTCGGATGCGCGACCGGACCTCGCCGTGATAGCGCTTGCGCAGTTGGCCGAGAATCCGTGGCGCCGCCACGACGATCAGGGCCTTCACCTCGCCGGCCAGCACCGAGCGCCGGAGCATGTCGGCGCCTTCGGCGGCGAGCTCATCCTCGTCCTGCCGATGGAAGTCCGTCTGCTCATGGGCCGAGCGAGCCCCGCCGACTCTCGCCTGAGTTTTTCCCGGCCGGTCGGCGCCCTGGTCACGCGTTGCGACGCTGGCCCGCTCGCGGTGCGCCTTCACCTCCAGCTTCGGGTCCGCGGCGAGACCGGTGTTCTCGAACAGGAGGAGTTGTCGTCCATCGGCGACAAACACGTAGGCGCCGGCCGGTATGTTCATAACACGCGTCCGCTTTGCCTACGGGCAACGTCCGCAGGCGAGTGGGGTCGCGCACGGGGTTGCGCCGCCGCGCCTGGGCCGCGGTTGATCGGGGCGCACACTTCAACCATCGTCGCCTCGGTGATCCTGCCACCGCTGATACGAAGACGAGGCGCGGTTGATCAGCTGCTCCACCCCCCACCACCTGAACCGGGCGTTTCGCGCGCGCTGGATCTCCGCCGCGTTGGCGCTGGCGTTGGGCGGGCTTGCGGCCATGGCCGGCCACGCCGGCGAGCCGCGCCGCGAGATCGTGTTCATCGATGATTTCATTCGCGATCCCGCACTGCGATCGGGCGATTGGGCGATCAATGGGCCCGCCGTGGCAAGCACCCTGACCAGGCTTCCGGGCGCCCAGGGCGCGAGCCTGGCGCCCCCGACCCTGGGTTTCGATTCCCGACGCGGCCTCAGCCTCGCCGCGGCGGCGCGTCCCGGCGAACAGTCCGGGGTCCAAACCCAATATGCCTATACGCCACCGTTCAGATTGACCGCCGCCGGGACGGCGTCATCGGCGGGCCCCGGAGCGCTCGAAATTGCTCTCGCCACCGCTGACGCCAGCGCCGGCGTCGCCATTGTCGGCGGCGATGGCATCTCGCGGGAGGCGACCGGCTTGGCTATGGTCACGGCGACCGGCTCGGGCAAGCCCTGGCGCGCGCCCCAGGACCAGGCATGGCTGTCGCGCGACGCGCCGGTCGCAGGGAAACCCTACGAGTTCGTCATCGACGTCGGTCAAGAGGGCATGGCGCGAGTCTATGTTCGATCGGCCGGACAGGTGCTGGGCGCCGAGCAGGTCCAGGTGGGGAGCGGTCCGTTCTACGTTGTGTTGGGCCAGGCTTCGGGGGCGAATGCATCCGGTCAGCCCAACCTGGCTCAGTGGAAGGGGGTCACGATCAGCCGGCCGCCACGATGAACCGGGCCTGATGCGCCCCCTTTTCCTTTGCCCCGTTCGTGTCGGCGCGAGCGCAACACCGCCACAATTTTCACCTATGGACCAAGCGAGACCGGAACCGCGCGGTACAGCGTGGGTTGGAGGAAGCGCAGCCGTCGATAGTTCGTACCGCTGACCGGAGCTTGCACCATGGCTGAACCCGACCCGACCGTTGGCCCCGACTCCCCCGGGGGGGCCGAGAGGAAAATCCATGAACTCGGCCGCGTCGTGGAAAGCGGGGTCGAGCGCGTGCGCCGCCTCCAGCATGAGACCCATGTCCTCGCCCAGGAACAGGTCGAAATCCTAGCGCGCGACATGGACGCCCTGTCGCTGCGCACCGACGAAATCGCCCAAGGCGGAGACGCCTATCCCGTGGGCGTGCGCGAACTATGCTCGCGGATGACCGATGAGCTGGCGCAGCAGGCCAAGTCGCTCCTGGCCATCATGGAACGATCCCCAAAATACTGACCGTGCTCTAGGCCTGGTGGCTTTGCACGGGACAGATGCAAAGGCTGAATCGGGCACAGTGGTCTGAGCCGATTCCGTCTCAGACCACCTTGCTCTAGCTCAGGGTCACGCCCACCAGCCGGCCGATGCCGAAGGTGACCGCTGCGGCGATGTAGCCGACCGCCAGCTGCCGGCCCGCCGAGAACGCCACCGATCGCCCGGTGAACAGCGACGTCCCTGCGCCGATGGCCCCCAACGCTACGCCGCTCAAAGCCAGGCTCGCCCCGAGCGCGCCGGCGCCCGAAAGCAGGAAGAACGGGGCCACAGGGAAGATGGCCCCGGTCGCGAACAGCAGGAACGACGCCGCTCCCGCCGCCCAGGGAGATCCGCCCAGGGCGTCAGGATCTATGCCGAGCTCTTCGCGCGCCAATGTGTCCAGGGCGGTGTCCTTGTTGGTCAACAGCTGCTCGGCGAGGGCGCGAGCCTGGCTTTCCCCGACGCCCTTGGCCTGGTAGATGAGGACCAGTTCCTCCTTCTCCTCCTCCGGCGACTGTTCCAGTTCGGCGGCCTCGGCGGCGATCTGGCGTTGGTACAGTTCGCGCGAACTGTTGACCGACAACCACTCGCCCATGGCCATTGAGCAGGAGCCGGCCACCAGGCCGGCGATGCCGGTGAGCAGGATGGTGTGCTGGGCGCTGACCGCGCCGGCGACCCCCATCACCAGGCTGAGGTTCGAGACCAGGCCGTCGTTGGCCCCCAGCACGGCGGCGCGCAGGGCGTTGCCGCCGGTTCCCCGATGGCGGCCTTCGAGCGCGGCCAGGGCCGGGCCAGGCATGCCATAACCGGTTGACGCGGCGGCCTCGATCACCCGGGCGTGAGCCCGCTCGTCGGCGGGCAGACCCCGCGCGACGGCGTCGCTCTGGGCGTCATAGGCGCTGCTGTCGCGCACCTCGGCGGCGGCGATGGTCGGGAGCACGAACGCCGGTCCGAAGCGGCGGGCGAGCCAGGCCAGGGCGCGGGTGCGAACGCTCGGACGCAGGCGAAGCCCCTTCAGGCCCTTCGAGCCTAGCTTTCGGCGCCAGAATTCCGCATGAGCGTCCTCGATGGCGGCGAGGCGGCGGTAAACTTCGGCGAGATTTGGGTCGGGCTCGGCGCCCGCGAGCGCCTGATAAAGGGCGGCGCCGTCGACCTCTCCCTGAAGGTTCGAGCGCAACCTGCGGGTATCGTCAGTGTCGGTCATGGCCGGACCTCGTTGGCGGGGGGGCCATCTCGCTCCGTCGGCGTCAGGGTGTCCAGCCGCCGGGCGAGCTTAGCCGGCCCGCTAGCTCGGCAGCAGCATCATCGCCGCCGCGGTCGCCATCACCCCGGTCCCGATCCAACCCAGCACGATTAGAGACCGGCTGGCGGTATAGGGGCCCATTACCGATTTCTTCGACACCAGGATGACGATCACCGCCATCAGGGGAACAGCAACCACGCCGTTGATGACCGCGCTCCAGAACAGCGCCTTCATCGGGTTGATGGGCGAGTACTGGATAACGAGGGCCAGCAGCACGCTGACCGTGATCACGCCGTAGAACCCGCGGGCGTCCCGGGTTTTCAGCTCAAGCCCCTCATTCCAGCCCATGGCTTCGGCAAGCGCATAGGCGCCAGAACCGGCCAGCACCGGCACCCCGATGAGACCCACCCCGAGGATACCGACGGCGAACAGGATGAACGCGAAGTTGCCCGCCAGCGGACGCAGGGCGCTGGCCGCCTGGGCCGCCGTCTGGATGTCGGTGATCCCGGCGACGTGCAAGGTGACGGCCGTGGCCAGGATGATGAAAAAGGCCGTGACGTCGGAATAGAACATGCCGCTCCAGGTGTCCCAGCGGATCCGGCGCAGCTCTGGCCCGGCCTCGGGCGAGTCCAGGACCAGCGGCCCGCCATGTCTGGCGTGCATATCCTCGACCTCTTCCGAGGCTTGCCAGAAGAACAGGTATGGACTGATCGTGGTGCCGAAGATGCCGACCACCACGGTCGCGGTGGCCGCGTTCAGGGTCAGGTGGGGCCATACGGTGCGGAGCGCCACCTGGCCCCAGGGGACATGGACGGTGAACAGCACCGCGGCGTAGGCCAGCAGCGACAACGTCAGCCATTTCAGGAACTTGACGTAGCGATGGTAGGGGACGAACAGCTGCAGCAGCAGGGTCAGAATCACAAAGGCGACCGTCATCAGGTGGCGATTGACGCCGGTGACCAGTTCCGAGACTTCGCCCATGGCGGCAACGTCTGCGGCGATGTTCAAGGTGTTGGCGACCAGCAGCAGCAGCACGACCCCCCGCAGCACGGCCGGCGGGAACGCCGTCTTGATATTGGCCGCGAGCCCTTGGCCGGTGACCCGGCCGATGCGCGCGCAGATCGACTGGATCGCCGCCATCAGCGGGAAGCACAACGGCATGGTCCAAAGGATGTTGAGGCCGAACTGGGCGCCGGCCTGGGAATAGGTGGCGATGCCGCTGGGATCGTCGTCGGCGACTCCGGTGATCAGTCCCGGCCCCACCCGCGCCAGAGGGTGCTCCTTCAGGCGCGCCCACAGCCTGCCGACGCCGTTTTTCCGGGGTCCATTCGCGGGGATGTCGGCGACCGGGGACATTCAGCGCGTTTCCCTGGGACTCTGCAGCCGGCGGTTCAACCGATCGCGCGACCCGATAGTCGGATTCGGCGTCGGACGATATCGCGGCGGCCGTGGCTTCCGCCGGCCCGGCGGACTAACCTCGTGGCCTCAGTAGCCTGGAGAGTGCGCCGATGTCGAAAGACCAGATGCGCCGTGACGTCGTCAGCGCCATCGACGCCATGCGCGAAGAGTTGCTTGGCCTGAGCCATCTCATCCATGGCGAACCCGAACTCGCGCTGGAGGAGTTCAAGGCCGCCGACTACCTCGCCGCCGCGGTCGAGGAACATGGGCTTGGCGTGCAGAGAGAAGCCTTCGGGCTGCGTACGGCCTATGCCGCCGAGTTCGGTAAGGACGGCGGTCCGACCATCGCCATCCTCTCCGAGTACGACGCCCTGCCCGGCATCGGCCACGCCTGCGGGCACAATATTATCGCGACAGCGGGACTGGGCGCCGCCCTGGCGCTGTCCAAGTTGAATGGCGCCCTGCCCGGTCGAGTGCGCTACCTGGGCACGCCGGCCGAGGAGCGATTCGGCGGCAAGGAGCTGATGGCGCGCGAAGGCGCTTTCGAGCGCGTAGACGCGGCGATGATGATCCATCCGTCGGGGACCAACCTTGTCACCATGCCGTGTCTCGCCGTCACTGAGGTCGATGCGATCTATTTCGGTAAGACCGCCCACGCGTCGGTCGAGCCGCACCGCGGGCTGAACGCGCTCGACGCCGTGGTCGTCGCCTATCAGGCGATCGCGCAGCTTCGCCAGCACATCCTCAGCAGCGAGCGCATCCACGGCATCATCACCGAAGGCGGATTGGCCGCCAATATCGTCCCCGAGCGCGCGGCCTGCCGTTTTTACGTGCGCTCGCCGGACGCCGAGGGACTCGCCGCCCTGAGGCGACGCGTCCAGGCCTGTTTCGAAGCCGGCGCACTCGCCACTGGTTGCCGTCTGGAAACGCAGTGGGGCCAGACCGACTATCTCGACCTCAAGACCAATTGGCCGATGGCCAAGGCGTTCGAGGCCAATGCCACCGGTCTCGGCCGCGTGTTCGATGCCTTGGCGGACTTGCCGCCGGGGCGCGCAGGATCGACCGACATGGGTAACGTCAGTCACCGCGTGCCGTCGATTCATCCGCTGCTGGCGGTCGCGCCACCTGAGGTTCCCATTCACAATCCGGAATTCGCCCGTTGGGCGAGCTCGCAGAAGGGCGACGAGGCCGTGATCGACGGGGCCAAGGCGTTGGCCCTGACCGCCCTCGACCTCATGTGCGACCGCTCGATGCTGGACGCGGTGAAGGCGGATTTCGAGGCGACATCGGAACAGTCCCGCAAGGCGCTCGGCTCCATGTTCGAGCCTGCGCCAGGCGCTCATACCCACGCTCACACCCACGCCGGATGTGGGTGTGCTTAGAGCCTGATGGCTTTGCCCGGAACAGATGCAAAGGCTGAATCAGGCTCGACTTTCTACGTTGCCGAGCAGGATTCGGCTTTGAGCCGATTCCGTCTCAAACCATCCTGCTCTGGGCCGCCGGCCCCCTAGCCCTTGCTTGAATAGCCTCCGGCCGATCGCCATCTAACAACTACATCGTGTTCCGTCGCCAATTGTGGGGCGGGAGCGATGGGGTCGCTTCTCGAAGGACTCGCCATGAACCGAACCGTCTTCTTCGACAGCCCGTTCTTGTTGGGCTTCGATCATACTAGGTCGCTCATCGAGCGTGTCTCCAAGGCGGCCGGCGAAGGTTATCCCCCGTACAACGTCGAAGGTTCTGGCGAAGGACGGGTCCGGATCACCATCGCCGTGGCCGGTTTCACCTCCGACCAGCTCGGCGTGACGGTGGAGGACAATCACCTCACCATCGCCGGCAGGCGCGAGACGGAGGCCCAGGGCGGAGAGCGGGCGTACCTGCATCGCGGCATCGCCGCGCGCAGTTTCGTTCGCAGCTTCATCCTGGCCGACGGCTTGGAGGTGGAAGGAGCGATTCTGGAGCACGGGCTTCTGCACGTGGACGCGGTCAGACCGGAGAAGGTCAGCATCGTGCGCCAGGTGCCGATCCGGACGGTCCCTTAAGCGTCTCCCGTGCGTTGTCACTGGTAGGAAGGAGTAGGTCATGAGCTTTCCGCATCTGACTCCCGAGGCATTCGCCGCATTAGGCGGTCCCAACCTCGTCTATGTGCGTCCGGTGAAGGCGGCTGAGATCATGGCCGATACGCCGCTCGAGCAAATCCGCGGTTTCGACCTGAAGCCGGAGCAGACCCTATACGCGGTCCACCGGGCCGACGGCGCCCGGCTGGCGGTGCTCGGTGACAAGGATTCGGCCGTCGCCGCCGCCCTGGCCAACGAACTGGCCCCGGTCTCGGTGCATTAAGCCCGTCTCGGTGCATCCGGATGTAACTGAACATCCCTCCCCTCTATGGGAGGGACGGGACGGGGGAGCCGTATTTAGCTAGCCGCTCCAAAACCCTACGGTCTTGGCCGGGCGTAAGTCCCGGCCATCCACCCTCCGGCGATGACGACAGCAGGGAATGTGGATAAACGGTCGGCGCCACGATCAGGCGGCCGAGGTCTGTACTTCCTGCGCCAACAGCGCATGGATTGCATCGGCCGAGCGGGCGACGCGAAGCTGTTCGCGGATATCGGCCCGGCGCATGATGCGGGAGACCCTGGCCAGCGCCCTCAGGTGGTCCGATCCGGAGGCTGGCGGGGCCAGCAGGGTGAAGATCAGGTCCACCGGCTTGTCATCTACGGCGTCGAAATCCACCGGCGTCTGGAGACGGACGAACACCGCCCGCATGCGATCGAGGCCCTCAATCTGGGCGTGGGGCACAGCGATGCCCTGGCCGACCCCCGTGGGCGCGATCGCCTCGCGCTCCAGGAGCGCATCCAGCACCTTGGCCGCCCTGAGGCCGAAGCACCGGGCGGCGATCTCAGCGACCACCGCAAGGGCTTGGCGTTTGGAAGCCGCGGTCACCCGCGGCGCGATGCTGCTGCTATCCAGCAAGGCCCCGACCTTCACCATCGAGACTCACCCGTCCGTTGATCCGACTCACCCGAGAACGCGCCGCCTAGTCGACAGTTTCGCGATGGCTGACCGGCTTCGACCGGGTTTTCAAGCGCACCGGCTTGGTCCGCTCCGGATCGATCCAGCCGATATTCCCATCGGTGCGGCGATATACCACGGACAATCCGCCATGAGCCGCGTTGCGGAACACGATTGTTTGAGTTTCGATCAAATCTAGCTCCAGCACAGCCATGGAGACCGTCATCGTGCGCAGCGCGGTTTCGGTTTCGGCGATGATCATGCCGGCCGGCGGCGAATCGACCTCCGCATCGCTCCAACCGTCGATCTCGTCCTCGTCGCCTGTCGGGGCGCGCAACACATAAAGCGCCGCGGTCTCGGCGGCCTTGGCCGTGGCGGCGTTGGTGTGGCTTTTCAGGCGGCGCTTGTAGCGGCGGATCTGGACCGCGACCTTTTCAAGGGCATGGGTGAACGCCGCGGGCGCGTCCGCGCCCAATCCGTGGCTCTGCAGCTTCTGGCCGCTAGCCAGGGACACCGAGCAGTCGACGCGAAAGCCGTAACCGTTGCGGCTCACCACCACGTCGGCGTCGCCGCCGCGCTCGAAATACCGGCCGATATTGTCTGAAAGGTCGTCGCCGATCCGAGTGCGCAGCGCCTCACCCACGTCGACGTGTCTGCCAGAAACCTGGACGCGCATGCCCTAACAACGCTCCCACGGGCAAAGGGTGTCAAGCCGCAGCTGAAGGTTTGACGAGGGCGAGCAAGCCCTTGCATTTGTCGCGTGCGACACCATCGGATTCTAGCTGAATCGATCGCCCAGATAGACGCGCCGCACCTCGGGATTGGCTAGAATCTCCTCCGGCGAGCCGTCGAACAAGACCTCACCGGCATGGATGATCGAGGCGCGGTCGATGATGTCGAGCGTCTCGCGCACATTATGGTCGGTGATCAGAATGCCGATCCCACGCTTGCGCAGATAGCCGATGACATCGCGGATGTCGGAGATGGCCAGGGGATCGATGCCGGCGAACGGCTCGTCGAGCAGCATGAACGACGGCTCGCTCGCCAGGGCCCGGGCGATCTCCACCCGCCGCCGCTCGCCGCCCGAGAGCGAGACGGCTGGCGACGTACGCAGGTGGTCGATATGCAGTTCTTCGAGAAGCTGGCTGGTGATGGTGCGGACTTTTTCGCGCTTGCTCTCGCGCATCTCAACAACGGCCATCACGTTCTGCTCGACCGTCATGCCGCGGAAGATCGAGGTCTCCTGCGGCAGATAGCCCAGGCCCTCACGCGCCCGCTGGTACATCGGCTGGTTGGTGATGTCCTGGCCGTCCAGGAAAATGGTCCCGTAGTCGGCGGCGATCAGGCCGGTGATCATGTAGAAACAGGTCGTCTTACCGGCGCCGTTGGGGCCCAGAAGACCAGCCACCTCGCCTCTGGCCAGATGCAGGCTCACGCCCTTGACCACCGCCCGGCCGCGGAAGGATTTGCCGATCCGGTCCACGATCAGGCCCTCGCCCGGCGCGTTGGCCGCCAGTGGCTGGGCTTGTCGGTTCAGGAGGAGCGGGGCCTGGTTCATGGCGCCGGCGGCTGCGGGCTCGACGATTCGGTCGCGGCCGCCCCACCCTGGTTCTGCTTGTCCGGATAGAACACGCCCCGCACGCGGTTGCGCTGACCGGCGCCGGCGGCCCGGGACTCCATGGTGAACTGTTTGGTGGAGACCTTGATCACCAGCTTGTCTCCACGAGCCACATTGTTGCCCTGGACCACGATCACGTCGCCGGTCATCACGATCTGATCTTCGGAAGCCGTGTAGACGGCGTGATCGCCGCGGGCGTTCTGGGTTGGGGTGACATAATAGACACTGCCGTCGGCCACCACGCTCTGTGTCGCGCCGCAGGCCTGCTGTCCATCCGCGGCGCCTTTGGATTTGACCACCTCACGGACGGTGATGGTGTTGGCCCGCAAGCGGGTGTCGCCCTGGAGCGCCTCCGCCGCGCCGCGCCAGATCGCCAGGCACTTGGAATTGACCACCTCGAGTTCGTTGGCGGTAATGTCGATCGGCGCGTTGGAATTGGTCTGGATCTGAGCCCGCGCCGCGCCGCAGGCCGCGAGGACGACCAGGGCGGCCGTCGTCGCCCTGCCAAGATCGCGTCTGCTGGTCATGGGCGCTCCTTTACGACCGCCGCCGTTCCGACGCCACGGTCTAATGACCGTTGAGGCGCGCATGGACGCCGCCCTTGAAGATCACCCGATCGCCCTTGTTATAGACGTCGTAGGCGTTTGACTTCACCGCGCCCTGGGCTGTCTGGGTGGCTATGGCCCCTGGCCCCTCGACCGACCCGGTCCGCGTGTTGACCACAGCGTCGTTGGCGGCGAACCGCGCGTTGGTGGAGTTGGCCCCGTGGACATGACCGTGCAGCAGCAGCATGCGCGTGTCTTCGTGATAGACGCCGCTGTCCGCCGTCAGGTTGGAAGAATGGGCGCCGCCGACATCCAAGGTGAGGGTGGGGTATTGCAGGAGCACCACCTGCAAGGAACGCTCGTCCCTGGCCGCCTGGCGCGCGCCGAGAGTGTAGGCGCGACCCTGATTGTCGCGCCCGAAGAAATGCGGATTGGTCATGCGAATGGGGGTCGAACCATCCTGGTGCGCGGCGGCCCTTCGGCGCAACGCATGATGGGCGACAAGCGCCGCCAGGGTGGCGATGACTGCGATCATGAGCAGCGGCAGGGCTATGCGCAGGAAGCGGACGAACCGGCTATGTGAGCGCGCCTTGCCGCGTGGCAGGCGGTCGGCGCGGGTGTGGGCGGACAGGGTCACGGAGTTGTCCTCGTCGCGCCATGGTCAAAGATGTCGACATCGTCCCAGCCGGCTACGTCCAGCAGGGCCCGTTGGGGCAGGAAGTCGAAACAGGCTTGGGCTAGCTCCATTCGCCCTTCCCGGATGAGCATCGCGTCCAGCCTGGTCCTGAGCGCGTGAAGATGAATGACGTCGGTGGCGGCATAGGCAATCTGTTCCGGCGACAGTTCGGCCGCCCCCCAGTCAGAGCTCTGCTGCGCCTTGCTGAGGTCAATGCCCAGCAGGTCCCTGACCAGGTCCTTCAGTCCGTGGCGGTCGGTGTAGGTGCGCGCCAGCCTTGAAGCGATCTTGGTGCAGTAGACTGGGGTCGTCAGCACACCGAGATGGAGCTTGAACATGGCGATATCGAAGCGCCCGAAATGAAACAGCTTGAGCACCGCCGGATGGGTGAGCAGTCGCTTCAGATTGGGCGCTGAATAACCCGGGCGGTCGAGGCGCACCACATGAGCTTCGCCGTCGGGACCGCACAGCTGGACGACGCACAGCCTGTCGCGACCCAGACGCAGGCCCATGGTCTCCGAATCGATCGCCACGGACGGCGCGCCGGCCAGCAGACCGTCAGGGAGATCGCCTTGATGAACAACGTGCGGCAAGTCTCTGGTCACTCCAACGATCCTAGCGAGGACGCTCTATCCTCAAATCGTGAAGGCTTTGTCCTTAAAGAGCGCCCTGCGCGCGGGCGACATCTAGGGGCTTGGACACCGGTCCACAATGGCGCCCGCAACCGTAAATGGCGCCCAAGCAGACTATGGTGCCCAGGAAAGGACTCGAACCTTCACGGCCGTTAAGCCACTGGCACCTGAAGCCAGCGCGTCTACCAATTCCGCCACCTGGGCCCGCTCGCCGTTCCCGGATCGCGCGAGGGCGGGACGCATAGGGCGCCGGCCATGCAAGGTCAATTGGTCTGAAGGCGTCGATCCAGAGGGGCGAATTGCCCATCGTTGCGCCGGGCGGACGGCTCGTCTATCGCAGGCGCGTTCCTCATCCTACGGCGAAGAAGGGTCCGCAAAGGTCCAATGAAAGGCTTGGCGACGGTCTTCGGCGGTTCGGGCTTCGTGGGCGCCCAGATCATCCGCACCCTCGCGAAGCGCGGCTATCGCCTGCGGGTGGCCGTGCGCCGGCCAGGCCGGGCCTATCGCCTGCCGATGCTGGGGGATGTCGGTCAGATCGAGATCGTCCAGGCCAATGTCCGCGACCAGGACTCGGTGGCGCGCGCCCTCGACGGCGCGGAAACCTGCGTCAACGCCGCGGCCGTGCTCTATGAGTCAGGCCGCCAGACGTTCGAGGCCCTGCATGTGGAAGGCGCGGCCCGGATCGCGGCGACGGCCAAGGCGGCCGGCGTCGGCCGCCTGACGCATATCTCGGCCCTGGGCGCCGACCCTACCAGCCCATCGGCCTACGCCCGGACCAAGGCGGCCGGAGAGGTGGCCGTCCGCTCGGCCTTTCCGGAAGCGGTGGTGGTCCGGCCATCGGTGATCTTTGGCCCGGGCGACGCCTTCTTCAACCGCTTCGCGGCCCTGGCCGTCAGCACGCCGGCGTTGCCCTTGATCGGCGGCGGAGCGATGCGCTTTCAGCCGGTGTTTGTAGGTGACGTGGCCGCTGCGGTGGGTGCGGCGCTATCCGATCCGTCGGCCCAGGGCCAGACCTACGAGCTCGGTGGCCCGGCGGTGTATAGTTTCGAGGCTCTGATGCGTCTGATGCTGGTGGTGATCGAGCGCCGCGCCCCGCTCATGCGCATCGGCTTTGGCGTCGCCAGTCGGCTGGGCCAGGTCGGCGACCTGATGGCCCGCACCGGCCTCATCACCCCGCCGATCACCAGCGATCAGGTGGAACTCCTGCGGGTCGACAATGTCGTGACCCCCGGGGCCCTGGGTCTCGCCGATCTCGGCGTGTCGCCGACCCCGGTGGAGGCGGTGATCGCCAACTACCTCTATCGGTATCGCAAGGGCGGGCAGTACGCCGAAGCCCTGCACGCGCCCGCGGCGGTATCTTAGAGAAGGCGGCATGGCGACGTCCGACGCATCCGAGCGCAAACGCGGACGCTTGTGGCTCACCATCGGCGAGGCCGCGGCGGTGCTGGCGGTGGTGATCGCCGCCCTGAGTTACTGGGATTCACACCGGCAACATGTCGAAGAAACCCGGCGGGAGGCCGCCCAGGCCAAGGCGGCCGGCGCCGCGCCGGCGTTCGTGCTCGTGGCCGCGCCGGAGGCGGGCGGCCGACGGCTCGCTTTGAAAGCGGTCGAACCGCGCCAGGTCATTCAGTCGCAACGGTACGTCTTTCCCAGCGCCGTCCTGGATCACGTCGTCGACGTGACCGCCGCGGCGCCCCGAATTGACTCGGCCTGGATTGCGCGCGGTCTCGGCAAGGCTTTGGAGTCTATCCACGCCCCGCGAACGGGAGAGGCCCGCTTGCCCGTCGCCGTGATCACCGCCTATCTGCAGGATGGCGAGGTTCGCCAGGACCGTTCGGTCTATCTGATCGGCTACGCCTGGCGGGGCCACCTCCTGGGCGGTCGCGAGATCGATCTACAGGGCCTCGCCCTGCAGCGTCGCCAGGCCGCGGGCGATCTCCAGGCGATGGTTGACCGGCAGTGGGCGGCGCGCGGTGTGGCGAGCCATCAGCCCTCCGCCGCCGGTCCCGCATAACGGGCGCGCGGCCGGATCAGGGCGCCGTCGGCGATCTGTTCCATGGCGTGAGCGGTCCAACCGGCGCAACGGGCGGTGGCGAACAGGGCGAAGGGCGCGTCCGCCGGCAGCTTCAGGGCTCGCGCCAGGGCGAACAGGGCGAAATCGACATTGTCATGCTGGCCGGTGGCGGTCTCCATGGCGTGGCGCAACGCATCCAGGGGGGCCGGGACGGCGAAGGCCCCGAACAGGGCCCGGGCCCTGGGGTCTCCGTCCGGATAGAGCGGGTGGCCGAACCCCGGCGCGCTGATGCCGTGGGCCAGACGCGCGGCGACCGCCTCTTCGGTTCCGGCCCGCTCGGCCTCGTCCACCAGACGACCGACGCCGGCGACCGCGCCGCCATGCAGAGGACCGGACAAGGTGGCGAGCCCGGCCAGGGCGCTGGCCGCCAGCGACGCGCCGGTGGAGGCCGCCACGCGACAGGCGAAGGTCGAGGCGTTGAGCTCATGGTCGGCGAGCAGCACCAGGGCCCGACGGAGCAGGTCGATGCCCGCAGGCCCGCAGTCCCAGGCCCGCCCAAGGCGCTCATGGATCGGACCGCCGCCGATCTCCCCGGCGACGGCGTCGGCCACGATATCCAGCAGGGTCGCGGCCTCGTTGGCCATCAGTGGTCCGCTCATGCTGCCCGCCGGTGGGGCCGTCGCCGCACGACTGGCCAGAGCCGCGAAGGCGCGCTGGCGCATGGTCGGGCCCGTCGGCGGTTCGGGGCGCTGGGTGCGGCGGACCGGGTCGCCCTGGCCGCTGCGCAGGAGGCGGGCGACACCTTCCAAGGTCTCGGTCTCAGCCAGGCGCGCGGCGTCGCGCCCACGAAAATACAGCCGGCCGTCGGCTACGGTGGTGATGGCCGAGGCCAGCACCGGCTCGCCCCAGGCGATAGCGTCCGCGGCTACGTCCGCCGCCTTGCGCCCGCGCGCCTTGCGGACCCGTAGGGCGGCAATGTCGCTGGCGCGATAGCGGCTGCGGCGGGGATCGCGCGGATCGGGTTCGGCATGCACGCGCCCGCGGCTGACATAGGCATAAAGGGTCTGCGGTCGCACGCCGAGCCGCGCCAGCGCCTCATCGGCTTTGAGCCATTCGGTCATGTTGATCAAATTGATCAATCTTGATTCTGATCAACATTGTTCGCATCTGCGCTGAGCGAATTCAAGGAGGCGTTTCATGGGCGCATCGGATGGTCTGGAGGGCGTGGTCGCGGCCCAGACCGTGCTGTCGGATGTCGACGGGGTCGCGGGACGGCTGGTGATCCGCGGCCACTCCCTGGACGAGATCGCCGGTCGGTGGACGTTCGAGGACGTCATCGCCCTGTTGTGGACCGGATTCTTCGACGACCTGCCCGGCGATGTCCGCTCCGCCCTGGGCGCCGCCCGGGTCGAGGTGGCCGGCGAGCTCACCGCCCTCGATTCCCGCCTTGCCGCCCATCCGCCGATCGAGGTCATGCGCGCCCTAACCGCGCGCCTGGCCGATGGCGACGACCTGGCCACGGCCCTGCGCCTGGCCGCCGCGCCCGCTGTCTTCACCGCCGCCGCCATTCGCGTCAACGCGGGCGAGGCGCCGGCCGCGCCAGACCCCGGCCTTGGCCACGCCGCCGACATCCTGCGCATGTGCCGCGGCCGGCCCGCCAGCCCGGCCGAGGTCGCCGCGCTCGACGCCTATCTGGTGACCATTTGCGACCACGGCTTCAATGCGTCCACCTTTGCGGCGCGGGTGGTGGCGTCGACCCGGGCTGGTCTCGGATCGGCCGTCCTGGCCGGGATCAGCGCCCTCAAGGGGCCGTTGCACGGCGGCGCGCCGGGACCGGTCATCGACATGCTCGATTCGATCGGGGCGCCGGAAAACGCCCGCGCCTGGCTGGAGGCGGCGCTGGATCGCGGGGACCGCCTCATGGGTTTCGGCCATCGCGTCTACCGGGTGCGCGATCCGCGCGCCGACGCCCTGAAACGCGCGGTCAAGGCGCTGGGGGCCGGTTCCAACGTGCTTCCCGGCCGGCTGGCTTTCGCCGAGGCGGTGGAGCGCGCCGCTCTCGAGGTCCTGCGCGAGCGCAAGCCGAACCGCTCGCTCGAGACCAATGTGGAACTCTACACAGCCCTGTTGCTCGAAGCCCTGGCGTTTCCCGCCGACGCCTTCACCTGCGTGTTCGCCATGGGTCGGGTCGCCGGCTGGATCGCCCACGCCCGGGAGCAGGTCATGGGCGGCCGGCTGATCCGCCCAGCGTCGCTCTACGTCGGTCCGATTCCCCTGGCGGCAGCGTAGAGCGGGTGGTTTGAGACGGAATCGGCTCAAAGCTGAATCCTGCTCTGCAACGTAAAGAATCGAGCCTGATTCGGCCTTTACATCTGTCCCGTGCAAAGCCATCAGGCTCGGGTTTGTAGCGGCCTGATCAAAACCGCTAAGCTGGCCCTATGAAGCCAGCTTCCCTCGCCGACCGGGCCGCGTTCACGCGCCGCATCACCGTGATGTCGGTGTCGGTGGCCGCCATCCTGGTCGTCCTAAAGGCAATCGTCTGGTGGTTCAGCGGTTCGGTGGCGTTGTTGGCGTCGACGGCCGATTCAGCCCTGGACCTGGTGGCGTCCTCGGCGACGTTCTTCGCGGTTCGCTACGCGGCGCACCCGCCCGATCGGGAGCACCGGTTTGGTCACGGCAAGGCCGAGGCGTTCGCAAGTCTGTTCCAGGCCGGCCTGGTGTTCGCATCGGCCGCTCTGATCGCTGAAGAGGCGGGGCGGCGCCTGATCCGCGGCGGATCCCTCCACCAGGGCACATGGGCGATCCTGGTCATGGGGATCTCGATCGCGCTGACCGGCGCCTTGATCCTCGCCCAAAGCGCCCTGCTGCGCGCCACCGCCTCGGTGGCGGTGTCGGCTGACCGGCTGCATTACGTCGCCGATCTGGCGTCCAACCTCGTGGCCCTCGTCGCCATCGCCGCCGCCGCATGGCTGGGGTGGACGGCGTTCGACGCCTTGGGCGGCCTGGTGGTGGGCGCGATCCTCCTCGCTGGCGCGGTTTCGGTGTTCCGCGAGTCCTCGAACCAGCTTCTCGACCGGGAGCTGCCCGACGAGGACCGCGTCCGCATCAAGTCCCTGATGACCGAGGACGCCCGGATCAGCGATGTGCATCAACTGCGCACCCGCGCATCCGGTCCCACCGTCCACATCCAGATGCACGCCGATCTTGACCCTGAACAGACCCTGGAGGCGGCGCACAGAGTGGTGGTGGCGGCCGAACGGCGGGTGCTCCAGGCGTTTCCGAACGCCGACATCCTGATCCATCCCGATCCGCGCGGCCGGGCCGAGCCGCACGGAGGCGCTTTCGCCGAAACCGCGTCGCCGCCAGAAAAAACCGGGTAAAGGCGTTCTGCCAGCGATCCCGCGTGGTTGGCGCCCGGCCATTCCTTGGTATAGCTCGCGACGCCCAAAATGAGCCTCGTTCGCACCCTCCATCACTTTCCGCTCGACCCCGCCTCGCGCCAGGTACGCTTGGCTTTGGGCGAGAAGAAGCTGATTTTCGTCGAGGAGGTGGTCCGCTACTGGGAGCAGCCCAAGGAATTCCTGGCCCTCAACCCCTCTGGCCTGACGCCGGTTCTGGTCGAGCAGGCCTCGTCGGGCGAGCCGGTGATCGTGTGCGAATCCCGGGCCATACTGGAGCACCTGGAGAGCGAAGTCCCCGGCAGCGACCTTCTCGGCGCCACCAGCGTCGAGCGGGCCGAGACCCGCCGGCTCATCCAATGGTTCGACCGCAAGTTCGACAACGAGGTCAATTCCTACCTGCTGCAGGAGAAGTTGGAGAAGCGCCTGCTCAAGATGGGGGCCCCGGACCTGTACAGCCTGCGCCAGGGCCGCGAAGCCCTGAGAGTCCATCTGGCCTATATCGACAAGCTGCTGCAGGCGCGGGACTGGCTCGCCGGCCGGCGTCTCAGCCTGGCCGATTTCGCCGCCGCCTCGCACCTGTCGGTGATCGACTATTTCGGCGACGTGCCGTGGCGCGACTTCAGCCAGGTCAAGACCTGGTACATGCGGATCAAGTCCCGGCCGGCGTTCCGGCCGCTGCTGATGGATCGATGGCCGGGACTGCCGCCATCGAACCACTATGACGACCTCGATTTCTGAGCCGCGAGCCGATTTCATCCGATCGACCGCCAAGTCCCTCGGCTTCGAGGTGTGCGAATTCGCCTGCGTGACCGAGCCGTGGTCCGCCGGCGACTCGCTGCGCGCGTTCGTGGCTGAGGGCCGCCACGGGACCATGACCTGGATGCGTTCCACGCTCGAGCGGCGGGTCCACCCGCGGTCGATGTGGCCGGACGCCAGGTCGGCGGTGGTGGTCGCCATGAACTACGGCCCGGACCACGACCCCCTGTCAGTCCTGGCCGATCGGTCAAAGGCGGCGATCTCGGTCTACGCCCAGGGGCGCGACTACCACGACGTGATTAAGGGCAAACTCAAGACGCTGGCCGGGGCCATCAAGCGAAGGCTGGGCGGTGAGGTCAAGGTGTTCGTGGACACCGCCCCGCTGATGGAAAAGCCCCTCGCCGCCCGAGCGGGGGTGGGCTGGCAAGGCAAGCACACCAACCTGGTGTCGCGGGAATTCGGCTCATGGCTGTTCCTGGGGGTCGTCCTGACCACGCTGGACCTGCCGGCGAGCGGCGCGGCCGAGGATGCCTGCGGCTCCTGCCAGGCGTGCCGGGACGTCTGTCCGACCGACGCCCTGGCGGTCCCCTACCAGCTCGACGCCCGCGCTTGTCTCTCGTACCTGACCATCGAGCACGCCGGCCCGATCCCCGAGCGCTACCGAAAAGCCATGGGCAACCGCGTCTATGGCTGCGACGACTGCCTGGCCGTCTGTCCGTGGAACAAGTTCGCCTCTCAGGCCCGCGAGGCCAGGCTGCACGCCAAAGATGACTTGCGGGCGCCAGACCTGGCCAGTCTCGCCGCGCTCGACGAGGCCGCGTTTGGGGCCCTGTTCGCCGCCGGTCCGGTGAAGCGCGTCGGCCGCGACCGGTTCGTGCGCAACGTGCTCTACGCCGTCGGCAATTCCGGCGACGCCACACTGATCCCGGCCGCTCGGGCGCGCCTGGGCGATGATTGTGAGGTGGTGCGCGAGGCCGCCCTCTGGGCGTTGGCCCAGCTTGAGCTAGCTTAGCCCTGCCCGACTGATGAGGCGTCCGGCGACACGGCGATGAGGTCCAGCTTGAACATCAGCACCGAACCGGGCGGAATGGGTCCGGCGCCATTGTCGCCATAGCCCAGCTTGGCCGGCAGATAGATCAGCCACACGTCCCCGGGGCGCATCAGTTGCAGCGCCTCGCGCCAGCCTGGAACCAGGTCTCGCACGGTCAGGACCGCCGGCGCGCCCCGCTCATAGGACGAATCGACCACCCGCCCGTCGAGCAGCTTGCCCTCGTAGTTGACCTTGACCTCGTCGGCGGGTTTGGGGCGCAGGCCTCCGGCCGGCCCCGAACGCAGGACCCGATATTGCAGGCCGGACGGTGTGGTGATCACCCCGGCGACATGAGCATTCTTGTCCAGGAACGCCTTGCCCAAGGCGGCCTGGTCCGGCGCTGGCGCTGTCTTGGCACAGGCCGCCAGGGCTAGGACGATGGCGAGGATCGCGAGCCTCATACCACTCTCGGCGGATAGCCGCGCGCGCGCAGGGCGTCTACGATCTCCTGGGTGTGCTGGGCGTCCCGCGTCTCGACCATGAGATCGAACTCCGCTCCCTTCGCTGGCACGTCAAGGGCCAGGCGATTGTGGGCCACCTCGAGGATGTTGCCGCCCGCCTCGCCGATCGCCGCCGACACCGCGGCCAGCAGTCCCGGCCGGTCGTCGCCCACGATGCGCAGGGACACCAGGCGCTGGGCGCGCACCAGTTCCCGGGTCAGGACCGAGGCCAGAAGTCGCGGGTCGATGTTGCCGCCGGTGACCACCAGACCGCATTTGCGGCCCCGGAAGCGCTCCGGATACGCCAACAGGGCGGCGAGCGAGGCCGCCCCGGCGCCTTCGGCTACGGTCTTTTCGATATTGCAGTAGAGGGCGATGGCGCGCTCGAAGAACGGCTCTTCCAGCAGCAGCACATCGTCAATCAGCGGCCGGGCGACGCCATAGGTCAGATCGCCCACCGCCTTGACCGCTATGCCCTCGGCGATCGTCTGGCCGCCGCACGGGGCGTTCAGGCCGCGCATGCGGCCGGTGAATGAGGGGAACATGGCCGGCTCGATGCCGATCACCTTGATGTCGGGCTTCAAGGCCTTGGCCGCGGTGGCCATGCCGGCGATCAGTCCGCCGCCGCCGATGGGAATCGGCAGGATCTCCAGATCCGGCGCATCTTCGAGCATTTCCAGGGCCACGGAGCCCTGTCCGGCCATGACCTCGAAATCGTCGAACGGATGGATGAACACCAGGCCGCGTTCCGCCTCCAGCTCGCGGGCGCTGGCGTAGGCCGCATCAAAGCCCTCACCGTCGATGATCACGCTGGCCCCGAACTCACGGGTCTGTTGCACCTTCACGTGCGGTGTGCCCCGGGGCATGACGATGGTCACCGGAATGCCAAGCCGCTCGCCATGGTAGGCTAGACCCTGGGCGTGGTTGCCGGCCGAGGCCGCGATGACCCCCCGGCGCCGTTCTTCGTCGTTGAGATGAGAGAGCCGGTTGAGCGCTCCGCGCTCTTTGTACGAGGCGGTGAACTGCAGGTTCTCGAACTTGACCCAGACTTCCGCGCCGGTGATCTGCGACAGCGTCCGCGAGAAACGGCACGGCGTGCGCTCCACATGGCCGGCGATCCGCCCGGCGGCGGCCTGGATATCGTCGAGGCTGAGGGACATGGATTGGGACATGGGGACTGGGGGGATTGGGCGGCGCTGGTCCCCTATAGGGAAAACTGGGGGCGGGCTAGGGGATCACGCTCTGGGGGCGCCTACATCAGGTGTCGGGGAATCTCGCTCTGATGAACCGCGTCGGCCGCCGTCTCGCCGTTCAGGCTGGCCAACAGGCGCTCGGTGACCTGGAAGTGTGTCGCGCTGGCGCGGATGGCGACCTCGGCTTGCAGGGCGACATCCCAGCCGGGACGCTTGAAACCGGCGGTCTGCTCGGCGCGCCAGACGCAGCTCAGAGGATCGCCGGCGTCCATGGCCAGGACCACGTTGGGCCCGCCGCCCGACACGGTCTCGTCGATGTCGGCGATCGCACTCTCCGACCTCGGCCAGGTCTCGACGACATGCGCCGCGCCGTGGGCCTCGGTAACGGTCAGGGTCGGCCAGGACTTGGGGTCCGGCGGCGAGGCCGGAGCCAAGGCGATGGGCATCGGCGCTTCGCTCGCCGGACGCGGGCGCACGGGCAGTACCAGGCGGCAGGCGGCCAGGTCGAAGGTCAGGGTGACGATCTGCGGTGACGGCCACACCAGCGGCCACAGGCTCCCGGACACGGCCACACGGATGCGGCTCCCCTTCCTGAACCGATGGGCGGTGAAATTCAGCGGCGCGACGACATCATAGGCGCAGCCCGGTTCCAGCGCTGCCGGCTCCTCGTGGCCGGCCCTATGGGTGAGATTGAGCAGGCCATAGCTCACTAGCCACGACTTGCCGTCTGGAGTCACCTCAGTGAGGCGCACGGCGATCTTGGCTAAGGGACGGTCTGACGCCACCCGCACGTGCAAGGCCGGCGCGCCCAGGACCTCCACATCCTCGGCCAGCTGGGCGCTGTCGAAGGTGAGCGAACGGGCATCGTCCGCCGACTGTTCGGCGGGCAGTTCGGTGGGGGCGAACGGGACCCATTCGACGTTGCTCAGGCCAACGACAGTGTCCGCGACATAGCGCGCCGTCTCGGCAGGCTGGAGCTTCTCGTGCAAGCCGCCACCGCCGAGATGATAGGCGCGCGGGATGATGACGGGCGCCGGCCAGGCGCCTTCCGCGATCCAGCGCCCTGGGATGGCGCCCGGCGACACCTCGGCGGCGGTGGCGTCAGGCATATAGACGCGCAGCATCGGCTCGCTCATGACGCCCGTCTCCTCGCCCATCAGCCAGTGGCGCCACCAGCGGACCTCCTCGAAGGCCCAGTCGAGGCCCGGGCCAGGACTGGCCGGGGCGGGATAGCCGTGCTTCCACGGTCCATAGATCCCCTTGCGCGGGACCTTCAGCTTGGCCAACAGGCGCACAATGGCGTCGCCGTAGGAATCGACCAGGCCGCCGACCACATAGGTCGGGCATCGGATGGCGTCGTAATCGAGCGCCACCGATCCCTGACGCCAATAGGCGTCATTGGTCTGGTGACCGAGCCAGCGGGCCGCAATCGCCGGCGTGGCCGCCAGCCGCGCCCGCCAGGCCGCCTCCCACCCTGGGCCGGTGATCTGCGGGTCGGGCGGGCCGGCCATGACCAACTTCATGCTTGTCGCCCATTTGAGGCCGGTGAGGGCGAAGGCGCCGCCGATGTAGTGGGCGTCGCCGGTGTAGCGCATGTCCGAAGCGCACATCGGCATGATCGCCTTCAGCGCCGGCGGGGCCAGCGCCGCGGTCTGCAGGGTGGTGAAGCCGCCCCAGGAGACGCCGCGCATGCCGACCGCGCTGTTGCACCACGGCTGGGCGGCCAGCCACGCGATCGCCGCCGCGGCGTCGGCCTGCTCGCTGGCCAGATATTCGTCGGCCAGCACACCCTCGGAATCGCCGGAGCCGCGTGTCTCCAGCCGCGCGTAGGCGATACCGTACTGGGCCAATATCTGGCCCCAGTAGAGGTCGTAGGCGCGATAGCGGTCGCGCTTGCGGTAGGGGATGGACTCCAGGACGACCGGCGCCGCCGATCCGTCTTGGGGCAGCCACAGCTGCGCCGCCAGCCGCACCCCGTCCGGCATCCGGACGAAGCTGTTCTCGATCATCCTGACCGTGAGCTTGGACGGCAGTCGCCAGCGCATGGCTCCCCTTTTCGCATGAGCCCCGCAGGTCTGGCGAATTGGCGTCTGCGTCGCCGCGCGCTATGACCCGGCGCGTCGAAGGGTGGGTGGATGCGTCGCCTGATTCTGTTTCGTCACGGCAAGACCGAGGCGCGCGCCCCCCCAGGCGACGATTTTGGCCGCCGGCTGATGGAGCGTGGCCGATCCGACTCCGCCCTCATGGGCCGGGTGCTGGCCGCGGCCGGTTACGCGCCCGACCTTGCCCTGGTTTCGCCCGCCGCCCGGGCGCGGGAGACCTGGGACCTGGCCAAGGCCGCCTTCCCGGCCGCCGAAGTCAGGTTTCGCCAGGGGCTCTATGACGCGACGCCGGAGGAGGTATCGGCTGAGATCCAGGCCGGCGCTGGAGCCGGTGACACCGTCATGGTCGTCGGACACAATCCCAGCCTGCAGGAACTGGCTGTGAGCCTCGTCGCCGAGAACGGCGGGCGATATCTCGATATCGATCGTCTGTCGGCCGCCTTCCCCACGGCCGCCGCGGCGGTGTTCGGGATCGACGATAACGGGCGCAGCGAGCTGGAAGCGCTGCTGCGGGCCAGCGACTACCGACAGGCCGACGAAGCGCGCCGGTGAGTCGGATCTATAAGATCCTGGCTGGCGATGCCTGGCGGGCCGCTCTGGCCACGGGCGCGTTCGAGGGCGCCGGGGTCGATCTCGCCGATGGGTTCATTCACTTTTCCACCGCCGGCCAACTCCCGGAAACTGCGCGTCGCTACTTCGCCGATCAGCCCGGGCTGGTCGTGCTCGAGGTCGAGGCCGACGATCTGGGCGCGGAGCTCAGGTGGGAACCGTCCCGGGGCGGGGATCTCTTCCCTCATCTTTACGATGCCTTGCCGTGCGCGGTGGTGCGGGCGGTCCACCCCGCGCCGTTGGACGCCGCCGGCGAGCCGGGCGTGGCTGGAATCGGGGCGTGAGCCTGCTACACGACGCGGGAGCCGCCATCCTGCGGCGCATCGACCCTGAAAACGCCCACACCCTGACGCTCACCGCTCTGCGGCTGGGCCTGGGACCCGTCGACCGCGAGCCGCCGGACCCGGTGCTGGCCACCTGTCTGGCCGGGTTGAGCCTGGCCAACCCGATCGGTCTGGCCGCTGGTTTCGACAAGAATGCCCAGGTCCCGGACGCCATGTTGCGCGCCGGCTTCGGGTTTGTGGAATGCGGTACGGTCACGCCCCGGCCACAGGCCGGCAATCCGCGTCCGCGCCTGTTCCGGCTCACCGAGGATCGGGCGGTGATCAACCGGCTGGGGTTCAACAATCGCGGCCAGGAGGCCTTCGCCGCCGCCTTGGACGCGCGGCCCAGCACCGGTGTGGTGGGCGCCAACATCGGGGCCAACAGGGACGCGCAAGATCGCATCGCCGACTATGTCAGCGGCTGCGAGCGGCTCTGGGGCCGGTCGAACTATTTCACCATCAACATTTCCTCGCCCAACACGCCGGGCCTGCGCGAATTGCAAGGCAGGGGCGCGCTCGAGGACCTGCTGGGCGCGATCGGCGAGGTCCGGCGGAGACTGGACGCGGGCGGGCTCACGCCGGTGTTCCTCAAGGTGGCCCCCGATCTCGCCGACGGCGAGGTCGCCGGCATCGTCGAGGCCACGCTCGCGTTCGGGCTGAGCGGTCTCATCGTCTCCAACACCACGACCGGGAGGCCCTCGACGTTGAAGGATCCTCGGCGCGGGGAGACGGGCGGCCTTTCCGGCGCGCCGCTGATGGAACTGTCCACCCAGATCCTGCGCCGGTTCCATTCGGCGGCGGGCGGTCGCCTGGCGTTGATCGGCGCTGGCGGGGTGGCCTCGGGCGCCGACGCCTACGCCAAGATTCGCGCCGGCGCGAGCGCGGTGCAGCTCTACACCGCCTTGGTGTTCCAGGGCCCAGGGCTGGTGCGGCGGGTGCGGACAGACCTGGCCGCACGCCTCCGCGCCGACGGCTTCACTAGCGTCGCCGAGGCCGTGGGCGCCCCATGACCGCGGCGAAATTCGTCAAACGTTACGGCCTGCTCCTGGTCATGGGCGCATTGCTCGCCGGCGCGTTGTCAACCGGCGCCTGGCGTTGGGTCAGTCTCGAGTCGCTTCGCGCCCATCACGCGCAACTGCAGGCCTGGGTGGCCCACGAGCCGGCTGTCAGCGCGGCGGCTTTCTTCGCCGCCTTCGTGGCCGTCATCACCGCCTGTGTCCCCGGGCCAGGGTTGATGATGATCGCCTCCGGCTACCTCCTCGGCCCTTTGTTTGGCGGGATCATCAGCCTGGCGGCGTGCGTCGCCGGCTCGACCGTGGTGTTCCTAGCCTGCCGCAGCGCTTTCGCCGAAACCATCGCCCGCCGCAGCGGCCCGAGAATTCGCGCGCTGGAGCAGGATCTCGCCAAGAACGCATTTTCCTATTTGACCACCCTGAAGCTCTTTCCGGGATTGCCATTCTTTGTGTCCAATGTGGCCGCCGGCCTGGCGGGGGTGCGCCTTGGCGCCGTCGTCGCGTCGACCGCGCTCGGCTGCGCGCCGGTGTGCTTCGTCCTCGCCAGCCTCGGGTCCAGTCTTGGCCGCCTCCTGGATGGCGGCGGCCCCCTCAGAGTCGGTTTGCTCGAAAGACCGGAGGTGATACTTCCGCTGCTGGGGCTGTCAGTGCTGGCTGTGATCTCGGTCGCTTGGCGCGTGTTGGCGCGCCGGCGGTCATGACCGGTGTCGGGCGCCATTGATTGCCCGGTTGGTCACGCTGAAGTAACGAACCCAGAATGGCGGATTCCGCGCCCCCGACCGAGCCCACGCCGCGGGCGCGCCGCGGCTTTCCGTGGCCCGGAGGCCTGTCGTCGAGACTGTTGCTGCTCACGGTGCTGATCGTAGTGCTGGCCAACCTGCTCATCCTGCCGCCCAACCTGGCCGCCTTCGAGGAGCAGCGTCTGCGCGAACGCCTGGGCGCGGCCGAGGTGGCGACCTTGGTCACTCAGACCGCCGCCAACGGCAAGGTCACCGCCCGCATGTCGCAACAGCTGCTGGCCAGCGCCGAGGTCGTCCAGGTCTCTGTCGGCGTGAACAACGAGCGCCACCTCATCCTCCAGATGCCCCGCGTCCAGAGGGCGCCCTATCTGGTCGACCTACGCTCTAAGGATCCGTTGTCGTGGACAATGCCGTTCGAGACCCTGTTCGGAGCGCCTGGAAGGATGATCCGGGTCATGGCCAAGCCCCGGTTCCTGCAGGGCGATTTCGTGGAGATCGTGGCCCCCGACGCGCCCCTCAAGCGGGAACTGACGGCCCAGCTCATCCGCCTGCTCGCCATCGCGGCCTTCACCTCGGTCATGGCCGGCGCGGTGGTCTATTTCTCCCTGAACCAGCTTCTGGTGCGACCGATGCTGCGGATCACCCGGGCCATGGAGCATTTCCGCGCCGACCCGGACGATCCCAAGGCGCACATCAAGCCCTCGGGGCGACGCGACGAAATGGGCCGCGCGGAGCGCGAACTTGATCGCATGCAGATCGATCTGCGCGCCGCCCTGAGCTCGCGCGCGCGCCTGGCCGCCCTGGGCGAAGCGGTGGCCAAGATCAACCACGACCTGCGCAACATGCTGACCAGCGCCCAGTTGGCGTCCGAACGCATGGCGGCCTCCGGCGACCCCAACGTCGCCCAGGCCCTCCCCCGGCTCGAGCGGGCGCTCAGTCGCGCCGTGACCTTGGCGTCGGATGTCCTGGCCTTCGGCAAGAGCGAGGAGCCGACGCCGCAGAAACGGCCCGTCCCGCTGCGCGCCGCCCTGGAGGCGGCCGGTCAGGACGCCGGTCTCGCCCCGGGCGCCGTGTCCCTGCGCATCGGCTTCAGCGGCGAGCTTAAGGTCAGCGCCGATCCCGAACAGTTGCATCGCATCCTGGTCAACCTGCTGGCCAATGCCCGCCAGGCGATTGACAGCGTGGATGGGCGTAAGGGCCGGGGCCACGTCGACATCGGCCACGCCATGGACGAGGCCGTGGATGTCGTCCGGCTGGCCGACGACGGACCTGGCCTGCCCGAACGCGCCCGGGCGCACATATTCCAGCCGTTTGCCGGCGCGGCCCGCCAGGGCGGCACCGGGCTGGGCCTGGCGATCGCCCGCGAGCTGGCGCAAGGCCACGGCGGCGACCTGACCCTGGTCGAGACCGGCCCCACGGGAACCGTCTTCGAGCTTCGGCTGCCCAAAGCCTAGGGGCTAGACTCTGACGCTTGGCGCCCCCGATGGCGACCGAGAAGGCGCCTTGCCCGGAAACGGACCCTTCCAAGGTCGTAGGCACGGCGGCTTGTGCTACTCTGAAGAACCCGGGGTGGAGATTTATTGGCATGGCGAAGCTCGTCTTCGGAATGAACCAGTCCCTGGACGGCTACGTCGACCACCTTGAAATGGCGCCAAGCCCTACGCTCTTTCATCACTTCATCGAGCTGGTGCGCGGCCTGACCGGCAGTGTGTATGGTCGCCGCACCTACGAGGTCATGCGCTATTGGGACGAAGACCGTCCTGAGTGGAGCGCGGAGGAACGCGACTTCGCGGCGGCGTGGCGGAGCCAGCCGAAGTGGGTCGTCTCGCGCTCTCTGAAGTCAGTCGGCCCCAAGGCTACACTTGTCGAGAATGACATCGTGGCGGTGATCCGTGGGCTGAAGGCTCAGCTCGCTGGGGAGATTCAAGTCTCCGGACCAGACTTTGCGGGAAGCCTGACCGACCTTGGTCTCATTGATGAGTATCGACTCTACTTCCGCCCCGTCGTGCTGGGCCGCGGCAAGCCATTCTTCGCCGGCCCCCGGCCGCCGCTCCGCCTTGTGGCCAGCGATTTGATTAGCGAGGACGCGATTAGGTTGACGTATGTACCGGTTTAAACTCGCCCGACGGACCGCGCCGACGCATCAGGTCCGTGTGTGGACCCCTTCGGATGCAAGAGGTTTTTCGAGGCGTAGTGGCGCACATCGCAACGGGTCGAAAGCAGCCCCAACCACCTGGCCGGAAAGCGATGGGGTGGACGCCCCCTGACGGCATCGAAGTGCCAAAGTGGAGGTGTTGAACACACCACTGCAAAGGAGGCGTCCGTGGGTGAAGTTAGCACAATCGGGCTCGATCTGGCCAAGACGGTCTTCCAGGCGCATGGCGCGGATGCGTCGGGCGAAGTGATCTTTCGCAAGAAGCTGAGGCGAGACAAACTTCTGGAGTTCTTCGCCGGTCAGCCGCGGTGTCTGGTGGC